>Ga0099364_10003098_pt1 | contig 26083 bp, 18 predicted proteins | sample TergutTh196P3_FD_73070 | JGI IMG/M metagenome (GOLD analysis project Ga0099364, IMG submission 73070) | Microcerotermes parvus P3 segment gut microbial communities from Pointe-Noire, Republic of the Congo - Th196 P3 | ecosystem: Host-associated > Arthropoda: Insects > Digestive system > Gut ...
AAGTTGTTTCAATATATTGCAGGGTATGACCTGGATGAGCGTATAAGGTGGGTCGTCGATGATTTGGCGGACTTGTTTAATCATGTTGATATACAGGCAATTCAGCGCGAATTTGACAAGCGCTCGCACGACCCTATGATACATTTCTACGAAACTTTTTTGGGTGAATATGACAAAGATTTGCGGAAAAGTCGGGGTGTTTGGTATACTCCGCAGTCTGTTGTAGAATTTATTGTGAGGGCTGTTGATGATGTTTTGATTTCGGAATTTGGATTTTCTGATGGGCTGGCACATGCGGGGAAGGTAGAGACGCGGCAAGCAGAGACGCGGCATGCCACGTCTGTACAAAGTGCGAAGGCGGTAGAGACGCGGCATGCCACGTCTGTACAGAGGGCGGAGGAGGCATTTCACAAGGTACAAATATTAGACCCGGCTACAGGGACTGGTACTTTTTTAGCGGAGGTGGTTTTGAAAATCTATGAGAAATTTGAAAGTCAGCAGGGCATGTGGCAGGGCTACGTAAAGGAGCATCTTATCCCGCGCGTAAACGGCTTTGAGGTTTTGATGGCTTCTTATGCTATGGCTCATTTAAAATTGGATATGCTATTGAAACAGACCGGTTATAAACATAGCGGGTCGGAGCGTTTGCGTGTTTTTTTGACAAACAGTTTGGAAGGCGAGCAGGTTAAAAATGCCGTTATTGCTTTTGATAATTGGCTAATCGCGGAGGCAACTGAAGCCAAAAACATTAAAGAAGAAGTTCCGGTAATGGTTGTTTTGGGCAATCCTCCGTATAGCGGTGAGAGCCAAAATAAAACCAAATGGATGGACAAATTGATGCCTGCATACAAACAAGAAGCGAGCGGGGTAAATTTGCAGGAACGTAATATAAAATGGATAAACGATGATTATGTCAAGTTTATCCGTTATGGACAATATTTTATAGATAAGAACGGCGAAGGTGTTCTGGCTTATGTGAATAATCACAGTTTTTTAGATAATCCTACGTTTCGCGGTATGCGCTGGAGTTTGCTAAACTCGTTTGATAGTATTTATATCCTTGATTTACACGGCAATTCCAAGAAAAAGGAAAAAGCGCCGGACGGCAGCGCCGATGAGAATGTTTTTGATATCATGCAGGGCGTTTCTATAAATATTTTTGTAAAGCGCAAGGCTGGGAAAGGTAAGAGGGTTGCGGGTGGCGCCCGCAATGACGGTGTGAGTACGTTGGCTTCTGTTTTTCATGCTGATTTGTACGGTAAACGGAGCGAAAAATATAGTTTTTTGAGCGAAAACAGTTTGAGTAGTATTTCATGGCGCAAGTTGGAGCCGAAGGAACCACAGTATTATTTTACCTATAAGGATTTTTCGTTGGAGAGTGAATATGAGGCGGGTTTTAGCGTCAATGAATTATTTCCGGTAAACTCGGTAGGTATTGTAACGGCGCGTGACAACTTCACTATACATAAAACAGCGAAGGCGTTAGAAGAAACTGTTAATGAATTTATTCAGTTGGACATAGAGGCAGCGCGCAAACGATTTAACTTGGGCAAAGATGCGCGTGATTGGAGTGTTGAAGGAGCGCAAAAAGATTTGACAAAGAAACCGGATTTTAGAAAGGTTGTGCCAATAAACTATAGACCATTTGACAAACGATATACTTATTATACGGGCAAAACAAAAGGATTTCACTGTATGCCACGCGACAATGTAATGCAACATTTTATAGCAGGGCAAAATTTAGGGTTGATAACAATTCGCAGAAGCAGAAGTCAGGATTTGTGGAACGTTGTATTTTTGAGTGATTGTATAATTTCTGGCTCTACATCAATTTCGTCATTAGACATAAACTACTGTTTTCCATTATATGTTTACATCCCAAACGGAGTAACTGACGGCGATGAGCGTACGCATCACAGACGCCATAATCTGAATGAGGATGTAGTAGAAAAAATAGCAGAACTGACCGGACTTGTTTTTGAGGACGATGAGAATTTTGATTTTTCGGTTGATGATGGGGACAACGGCATGGATGGCGTTTTTACTCCGGTGGATGTTTTGGATTATGTTTATGGTTGGCTGCATAGCGTGGACTATCGGGAACAATATAAGGAGTTTTTGAAGGTTGATTTTCCGCGAGTTCCTTATCCGGATAATAAGGAAATGTTTTTGAGTATGGTATCGGTTGGGCGTAAATTGCGAAGGCTGCACTTGTTAGAAGGCGTGGCGCCGGTGAAGGGTCTTGCTACATTCCCAGTTGAAGGCAGCGACGAAATAGAAACTGCGCGCTATGTAGAAGGCAACGTATTTATAAATGAAAATCAGTACTTTAAGGGCGTACCAAAAGAGGTATGGGAATTTTACATCGGCGGATATCAGCCGGCACAGAAATGGCTAAAAGACCGCAAAGGATGTGTGCTCGGATATAACGAAAAACAGCACTATCAGCGAATAATAGCGGCATTGAAGGGGACTGTAGAAGTTATGAGGGAAATGGATTTTTTGAATTAACATAAAACAACAAAAATATGCCTACGTTTCTGTTTGATAAGATAGTTTTTGGACCTGTGATGAGCAGGCGATTAGGCGTTTCGTTAGGCGTTAATCTTTTGCCGGAGAACAGCAAATACTGCAATTTTGACTGTATTTATTGCGAATGTGGCAGAAACCCCGAAAATAAATCAAAAAAATTGCCCGCCCGAACTGATGTTTATGCGGCGCTGGAAAACAAACTAAGCGTCATGCAACAATCCGGACAACTGCCCGACGCTATCACTTTTGCCGGCAACGGAGAGCCAGCTCTTCATCCCGACTTTGCCGATATTATTGACGACGTGATTTTGCTGCGTAACCGTTACACGCCACAATCCCAAATTACAGTTTTGTCAAACGCCACAATGTTGTATAAAGAGGAGGTAGTAAAAGCGCTTAAAAAAATAGATTTGCCAATACTGAAATTAGATTCGGCGATAGACGCAACAATTGCCATGCTCAACCAACCGACAAAAAAAATTAGCGCCGCCAAACTGATAGAGCAATTGCAAACATTTGGAAATGAATGTATCATTCAAACCATGTTCTTAAAAGGTGAATACAACGGAAAGAAAGTGGACAACACCACCGCCGCTGAATTAGACGCATGGGAGAACGCCGTAGTCGCCATTCGTCCTGAAATGGTTACAATTTACTCATTAGCTCGCGACACGCCAATTGAAACCCTTAATAAAGTTTCGGGCGATACGCTAAAAAATATAGCTCAAAGAATTATAAATCACGGAATAAAAATACAAGTATCAGAATAATTTTCAATTTTTAGTATATGCAAATATTAATAAATAATACTCAAGTAGAAGCTGTTAGCGGCGAAACGCTATTAAAGGTAGCCCGCCGTGCGGGATTTGACATTCCTTCGCTTTGTTATTCAGAAGGAGTAAAACACAGACCATCATGTATGGTATGCGGTGTAAAGGACTGTTCCAGTGGACAAATAATTCCATCATGTGCAACTTTGGTGGTGGACGGAATGGAAGTTGATGCTGACAGCGACGAGGTAAAATACATTCGCTCATTGTCTTTAGAGTTGCTTTTGAGCGACCATCGCGCCGATTGCGATGCGCCTTGCTCTATGGTGTGTCCGCAAGGATTAGACATCGAACAGATGTTAGACCTTTATGATTCTAATAAAAACGAAGAAGCACACGCGCTTATAGTGACAACGTTAATTCAGGGATGCGATGACTGCAAGGCGCCTTGTGAAAAAGTGTGTCGTCGCAAATCGGTGGACAAGGAAGTTTCGATACGTGAAATAATAAATAAGTTAACAGATAAATACGGCAAACCTGCTGTTACGGACACTAAAAAAGAAAAATCCAAGTCAGATTCTATCTTGTTTCAATCACGTTTGGGACGGTATACCACACACGAAAAAGAATGGCTAAAGAAAAACACTTCAACTGTTTCTGGCTGTTTGCATTGCGCCTGTTCCGAACGTATTGACTGTAAATTAAGACTATATGCCACTGCAGCAGGCATTAAACGTTCACGTTATAACGCATCATCGGCTCTTTCGCTTACGCAAAAACAACACGTGACGGGAAAACTGTGGTTCGAGCCTGCAAAATGTATTCGCTGTGGACTTTGCGTGTACAATAGCAACAACGGCTTTACTTTTCAGAACAGAGGCTTTAGTATGCAGGTAGCTATACCGGAAGAAAACAAGGCAAACGTAAATGAAGAACTATCCGAACTATGCCCAACGGGAGCGCTTAGCAATCGACTATCTCTCTATAATTAATATTTCTACGCGTCTATTCATTGCTCTTTCGTACTCGTTTTGTTCAAGTTGATATCTTCTGCGAGTGTTTCCAAAGCCTTGATATGACAAACGTTCTGAAGAAATACCGTTTTCAATAAGAAAATCATATACCGCTTTTGCGCGTCCAACGCTCAAAGGTACTCCTTCCAATGTTATAAGGTCGTTTCTTAACGGATTGTTAAAACAGCAAATATGACCATGAATCTCAATTTTTAGAGTGCTGTGTTTTTTCATTGCTTCAAGCAACTCATATAAAGCCGGATATGCTCCGGGTGGAAATTCGTAGGTGTTATAATAAAAAAATATTCTGTTCAACACAATAGTGTTGTCCTGCACAAGATTTTCTTCAGATAACTCGACTGTTATCTGTTGCTCAGAAATAAATTCTTCGATGTTATCAATTTCTTGAGAGTCTTCGGTAAGTTCAGATTCGAAGCCGTTGTCGCTATTCTCTGTTATATGTTCTGTATATGAATAGATTGTAGTATCTTGCGATAAGTTTTTAGTATAAATCACTAATGCAATCCTGTGGTTTCTAATTCCTTTGTCGGAAGCGTCGGTTCTATTTTTTTCAGAACTTAGAGGATGTATACCTTCTCCTTTACTTACAATAATATTTTCAGCGTCAATGCCTCTGTCAATCAGATAATTACACACATTGACGCTTCTTCTTTCTGATAGTCTTCTATTGTAATCCTCGCTGCCAAGAAAATCAGTATAGCCGTATACACTGATTGATACAACATTTTCATCGCAAATAATTTTTTCCAACAGTTCATTATTTTCGCTGTCAACAATGTATTTGTCAATATCAAAATATACCACAAGAGTGTCCGTTTGTTCTTGAGAGTAAGCGTTTACAAGCAAAACAGAACACAATACTATCGAAAAAAACATCTTATTTTCTATAGAATACATAAGACATTTGCCGTTATTCGTAAAGTATTGTTACTTTACGAAAAATACCGTTTGTTTCATTTCCTTTAGCGTGTATGCCTATCATAGGCGGACGGTCCCATTGTGGCAAATTATTGACGTGCTGTAATGTTCCAACTTGCTGTTTACGTCCGTTTTGTCTGATAATCCCAAACCGAAGATATTGTCCGAAACGGGTTTCGAGAAATAGCGTAATCTCTTCTGTAGAAGGCAATTCTTCTGTAGTCAACACAGTTCGAATTCCGTCTATTACTTGCCAAAGTTCTAATCTATTGTCAATCCGTGAAATACCGGTTGCTTGGTCTTTTGTGCCATAAATTGATATTCCGACAGCCGCTGCCGATTTTTCAACGGTAGCTTGCAAAGTATAGTTTTCGCCGCGTGGGCGTAGTCCGAAAAAGTTTCCGGCAGGATTGTTATTCCCGTCAAAAATAAGTTTTCCGTCATTTATTCTATAATTTGGCTTATTTTGTGATGCATCCCACATCCATTCGACATTGATTTCAGCGGTATCGAAGTTATCTACAAAGTTCTGAATCGGTTGTTGAACGGATTCAGGGTGTGGCGAAGCGGCTTGAATTGAAGGCGTAGTTCCGTAGCGAAACGAGGGCCAGCCCGTTTGAGGATTCCATACAATTTCGTCTAACAGTCCCTGTCGTCCCGTAAATACATTTGTGGCTGTATTGTAGGCATGATACATATAAAAGTATCTTCCATCGGGAGTAGTCACAATTGTTCCGTGTCCGGGACATTTCCATTGTCCTCCTCCGTGCAATATCGGATTGCCCGAATATCTTTCCCATGGACCTTTCATCGAACGCGCCCTTGCAACACCTGTCATATAATTGCAACGTGCGCCGCAGCATGTATTTCCTGAATAGAACATGTAAATGTATTCGCCATGTTGCACTAAGCATTGCCCTTCTGCGCCACCAGCTTCCCAGCCTTGCGCATCAGCTTCGATAAGCGAAAAGACCTCGCCTTTAAGTTTCAGTCCATCATCTGTTAGTTCGGAGCCTAATATTTCAATATTTTTACCATCGTCTAATCCGTAGGCTTTCCAAGTGATATAAAGGCGTCCTTCAAATTCGTTGACAAAGGCGTCTATAGCCTCGTTAGTCCATTCTATCAGCAAACCATGGTCTGTAAATCCTTGACGTATATCACGGGTTGTGGCAACACCCAAAAATGATTTTCTATCGCTGCTACGACGTGCTGTGTAATACACAAAAAATGTGCCGTTACGATAGAAAAGCTCTGGAGCCCAATAGCTGCCCATAGTCCACGATGGCTTATCCTTAAACAGCGAACCCAAGTATGTCCAGTTTACAAGGTCTTTAGATTCGTACAAACGGTAGGGCGGAGCCCATTCTGACGAGGTGCCGGCAGCGAAGTAGGTGTCGCCCACACGAATAACTGTAGGGTCAGGAAAATCGCCGGAAACAACGGGATTGCGGTATGTTGCCTCTTGAGAATACAGCAAAAAGGGCAACAACAGAAACGTAAGCGTTAAGAACGTTTTCATTTGAAGGACAAAGAACTTATTTTGTTGGACAACTTGCCGTTGCAATGCAACTAACAAAGTTTGAGAGAAAACTGAAAAAAACATCCTTAATTTTGTCTTTGTCCTCCGCCACCCTGACCACCTTGTCCGCGTTCTCTTTGCCTTTGCTCACGGTTGTCAGTGTATTTTTTCAACTGTTCAGCGTTAAGAACTGCTTTGTAGCGTTCCTCGCGAACTGTTTCTATTTCGCGCATCGCTGTTCTCATTGCATCGGTATCACCCTGCGCATTCTGACGTCTTTCATCCAACTGTTTTTGGATTTCAAGCTCTACAGCCTCAATTGAAGTTTTCTGAGACGCCGTCAAAGTTAACAACTCCTCTAATCTGTCGGCTTGAGCTTTTGCGCGTTCTTCGGGAGTACCCATATTCCTACCGCCACGCTGTTGTGCGCCGCCGCGCTGTTGTGCGTTCTCTGCAGGTTGAACAACCGGCTCGGGTTGAGCTACCTCTTGTTGTTGCGAATTACCTTGTTTGCAGGAAGAAACAACAACCAAAACTACGAAAAATATTACAAAAAAACTTTTCATATTTGTTTGAATTTAAAAAATAACTAATACTGTTTACTACTCCTTTGACAACAAAAAAACTAAAAGGTTTAATTTTGAGAACGTATTTTTGTATAAAAAAAATAAAAATATAAAAAAAATATATTACCTTTGCGTTTTTAAATTCAAAGTTCAAAAAATAATAAACGATGACAAAATTTAGCATACGTATATTTTTTTGCATCCTTATTGCATCAAGCCTTTTAGGTTGCAAAAGCAAGTTTAAGGTCGATGATTGGCATCCGTTGGTGGTGGCTCATACCTCAGGAACTGTCTCTGTGACGTCACCTGTACGAGTGGTGTTGACTAATGATGCACTGAGAAACGAAACATCTGCAGAAGCGCCTATGCCGGGAGACCCAGCGCCCGATGGAGTGTTCAAATTTTCGCCGGCGGTAAAAGGAAAAGCAATGTGGGTTAATAGCTCTACAATAGAATTTGTACCTGATAAACCTTTTGATACGGGAAGAGAATATGGCGTACAGTTTAGGATTTCTAAAGTTGTGAAAGTGGGTAGCTCGCCAAAAAATTTCAACTTTACATTCACTACAATAGCTCCGGCATTTCATCGCCAATTAGACGGATTGCGGTTATACAATAGAAACACGCCAAATGTTTATTATCTTGCGGGAACAGTTATTGCTTCGGACTTTATACCTGCTGATGATGTGCAAAATCTACTAACGGTTAAAACCGGTGGAAGAACATTGCCTGTAACATGGGAGCACAATTTCACAGATAATGTTCATGTATTCCGTATCGACAGCATAAGAGCGAGTACGAGCAGTTATGACATAACGCTATCATGGGACGGTCAAAACGTAGGTTTTGATTACGTTAACGAAGATATTATCACAGTGCCTTCCGAAAACGAGTTCAATATAATTGACATACAGGTTATTAACTCTCCGGAGCAATATATACGCTGCACGTTTACTCTGCCTATTGACGATAAACAGCGACTGATGAATTATTTTTCGCTGTCAAGCAATGCCAATGTTAGGTTTGCTGTAGATGTGAATACTGTAAACATATATCCGGTGGCTCGGCAGGAAGGAGTTACTCAACTAACCGTACACCAAGGACTACAATCTACAACTGGCAAAAAATTGGAACAGACAGCAATACGCGATATAATTTTTGAACAGTTGAAACCGGGAGTTAAGTTTACTGGAAAAGGTGTCATACTCCCAAATTCAGATGGACTACATGTTGCATTTCAAGCCGTAAACTTTCGCTCTGTAAATGTTGAAGTGTGGCGTATTCATGAAACAAATATTCTACAATTCCTGCAAATCAACAGATTAGACGGCGAATGGGAGCTACATCGCGTTGGTGCGCAAATTTTGCAAACAAATATAAGCCTTTCTGAGCAACGCGCCGCCAATCTTGCTGTCTGGAATACTTTTTCAATTGACCTCGCAAAATTAATTGAACCCGAACCGGGAGCAATATATCGAGTAATCTTGGAAGGCGATGGAAAAATGATCGATGAAGATGATGATACAGATTGGTGGGAATATTACCGAACACGTAACGAGCGAATGCGAAATATTTTAGCATCTGATATTGGGTTGACACTTAAAACCGGCGATAATCGCGAACTTTTTGTAATCGCCTCAAATTTGGTTACTGCCGCTCCCATGTCAGGAGTACAATTAACGGCATACAACATGGTAAATCAACCAATTGGGCATGCCACAACAGACAGAGATGGAATAGCAATGATACAATGTTCGGAATCAGCATCGGTAATAATTGCACAACAGGGGAATCAGAAAACATATCTGCGTGTTGACAATAATTCAATCTCACTAAGTAATTTCGACGCATCGGGAACATCAGTACAAAGCGGTATTAAAGGTTTTATCTATGGCGAGCGTGGCGTGTGGCGACCCGGAGATACTATTTTCCTTGCTTTCATGCTTGAAGATAAAAACAGAATACTGCCGACAAATCATCCCGTAAACTTTACTCTCTTCGACCCAAATAATCAAATCGCTGATAGGCAGGTTAGAACACAAGGCGTTAATGGGCTTTACAGATTTACCACAGGCACAGGCGCAGAAGCTATTACGGGAAACTGGATGGCACGCATAGAAGTTGGCGGACAAACGTTTACAAGAAATTTAAAAATAGAAACAGTAAAGCCAAACCGATTGAAAATAGATTTACAATTAGACCAAGTGCCTATTTACAGCACAAGCGGACTGACGGGTAAACTTTCGGTAAACTGGCTCACAGGAGCTACCGCACGAAATTTGGACGTGCGCATAAATGCACGTATTTCGCAGATGAGAACAACGTTCAGAGAATTTGCTGATTTCAGTTTTGACGACCCTTCAAAGTTATTTCAAACTGAAGAAAAAACACTTGTTGAAGGCAAACTCAACGATACAGGAGAAATGACAATTCGTAGGGCTATAGATGTTAGCAATAGTCCGGGAATGTTACGAATGTTTATTTCTACACGTGTTTTCGAAGAAGGAGGCGATTTCAGTATCGATGAATTTTCTGCCGTTTATTCTCCATTTAAATCATACATCGGCATAAGAGCGCCCAAAGGAGATGGATATTACAACCGCTTGGATATCAACGAAAATGTTATGTTTGACGTGATTACCGTTGATGAAACAGGGCGACCGGTGACACGACGCGGCGTTGATGTCAGTATTTACAAAGTTGGCTGGACATGGTGGTGGTATTCAATGCGTGGAAATGCACATTACTATGACAGTCGATACGAAAGACCTATCTTTTCAACAAAAATAGATGTTCCTAACGGAAGAGGTAATTTTTCGCATATATGGACAGACAGCGGTTACTACATACTGAAAATGACCGATTCGGAAAGTGGACACGTAACCGCTATCCCTGTATTTGCAAGTCATCCGCATTGGTGGGACGATGAAGATGGACCCAGTACAGCAACAATGTTGCAATTATCCACATCTAAACCATCATACAACGTTGGCGAAAACGCAGAAATAACATTTCCGGCTGCGCCCGGCGCTATGGCTTTAGTCAGCATAGAATCGGGAACAAATGTTCAACGTGCATTTTGGGTAGAATGTATTACTGCCGAAGGACGGGTGGTAATTCCAACAACAGCTGAAATGGCTCCCAATGTGTACGTTGGCATATCGCTGATTCAGCCCCATGCAAAGACTGAAAACGACGCTCCTATACGACTATTTGGTGTTGTGCCGTTAATGGTGGAAGACCCACAAACTCGTTTAGAACCGGTAATCGACATGCCTAACGAACTGCGCCCCGAAGAAGCTTTTACAGTGAAAGTCAGCGAAAAAAACAGACAGACAATGACTTATACATTGGCTATCGTAGACGATGGACTTCTTGACCTTACACGTTTCAGAACTCCAGCGCCATGGGAACATTTCTATGCCCGCGAAGCGCTTGGCATAAAAACGTGGGATATATACGATTTTGTTATAGGCGCATACGGCGGAAAAATAGAACAATTATTCGCAGTTGGTGGCGGCGACGAAGGAGTAGACGTTTCGGCGCAGAGAGCGCAACGTTTCCTACCGGTAGTGCAATATTTAGGACCATTTACCGTAGAACGTGGACGTACTAACGAACACAGAATAAAACTGCAACCCTACATAGGTTCGGTTCGCACTATGGTAATTGCTACTAATGGTCGTGCATTTGGTACGGCTGAAAAAACAACACCCGTTCGTAAACCATTGATGACGCTGGCTACAATGCCGCGCGTAGTAGGACCGGGCGAAGAAATTTGGCTTCCGGTAACGGTGTTTGCTATGGCTGATAATATCCGGCAAGCCAATGTCGAAATCCGCGCAAGTGACATCTTTACTATAGAAGGAGGCTCGCGACAAAACGTAAGTTTCAGTTCTACAGGCGATAAAACCGTATATTTTAAACTCAAAGTGAGAGACCGTACAGGCATAGGAACAATAACGGCTACCGTTTCCGGACACAACGAACGAGCTGAACACACCATAGAGATTGACGTGCGCAATCCTAACCCAACAGTTTACACTTTTGCCGAATCGATTGTTGAAGGCGGCGGCAGTTGGAACGGAGAGTTTACGCTTCCGGGAATGACCGGTACAAACGCGGCAACATTAGAAGTTTCGACAATTCCGCCAATAAATCTTGGAAAACGGTTGCATTTTCTAACAGGATATCCCCACGGATGTCTCGAACAAGTTACTTCAAAGGCATTTCCTCAGTTATTTCTTAATGATTTGATGGAATTGAACGCTGCCACCCGACAAAACATCGAAACCAACATTAAAGCAGCGCTTTCGAGTTATAGACGATTTGTTACATCTCACGGAGGTTTTGGCTACTGGCAGGGAGCAACATCGCCTGATGGCTGGGCAACAAGTTATGCCGGACATTTCATGCTTGAAGCCGAAAATAAGGGCTACGCTCTTCCGGCAGGTATCAAGCAATCTTGGCTTAGCTTCCAAACCAATCGCGCGCGCAACTGGCGCAGCAACGAAGGCAACGACTTCGAACAGGCGTACCGCCTTTATACGCTTGCATTAGCAAAACAGCCAGATTTAAGCGCCATGAACCGCCTGATGGAGTACAACCAATTGAGCAATGCAGCAAAATGGCGATTAGCCGCTGCCTATGCGCTTGCCGGAAGACCGGAAACAGCGCGCTCGTTGACAACAAATCTGACAACAACGCCCGATAGACACGCATCGCGATTTAACCCTACCTTTGGCAGTTCCGAGCGCGACATGGCGATGATACTCGAAACGTTGACACTGCTAAATGAACGTACACAGGCTATGGACTTGGTCAGAAAATTATCTGAAGCCTTAAACTCAAATCGCTGGATGAGTACGCAAGAAACAGCATACAGCTTGCTGGCTGTATCAAAATACGCCGCAGGCGAACGAGGAAACAGAGAAATAAGCCTCGAATACACTGAATCAGGACAGACTCAGCGCGCAAGCACAAGAATGCCAATATGGAAAACAGATTTGAACGTGGAAGGAAAAACAGGCGTTGAAAGAGTGGGTTTCAAAAATACAGGGCAAACATCGTTATTTGTGCGAATCACAGCATCAGGAGTACCTCTTCCGGGCGAAGAACGGGCAAATGCACATAACCTTGAGTTATCCGCGCGATTTGTGAACGAACGCAGAGCAGAAATTGATGTTAGTCGATTATCGCAAGGTACAGATTTCAGAGCAGAGGTAACGGTGCATAACCCCGGACGAATGGGCGTGTATACTAATTTGATTTTGAGTCAGATATTTCCTTCCGGTTGGGAAATTACTAACACCCGCTTAAACGATGACAACGTGACGACAGGTCAATCAACCTTCGATTACATAGACATACGCGACGACCGTGTATACACATACTTTAGTTTGAACCCCGGCGAACGCAAAACCTTCATAGTGCAACTTACGGCAGCGTATAGAGGAATATTTTATTTGCCGGCATTTTCTTGCGAAGGAATGTATGATGATAGTGTTAGAGCAAACAACGAAGGAAGATGGATAGAGGTTGTTGAGTGAAATTATTTACATAAGCAATATATAAAATAACAATTTAAAAGGATTTAATATGGAAATTATTAATCAAGTTTTAACATCAGCGAACATTGCAATATTGACAATAGGCGTGTTGCTATTGGTCATCGCTGTGAATGTAGGAATTTTTAAGAAATACCCGCTTGTTGTCGGATTTTCTTTGTCGGAAAGAGAACTGAAAAAAATAGATTTAGGGCGAATTTGTAAAACTTTCGGCAAGTTCACATGCATTTCTAGCTTCACTTTTATCGTAAGCCCATTCATTTTCATCTGTTTAGACATGAAACATGAGTGGCGTTTTTGGTTTATCTTTTGCGGAGGATTCTTTTTTGCAGTTGGCTACATGATACTGTACGCCGGTCTGAAAAAAGGCGGAACTTACATAAAAAAAGTCAGGCGTAATTTGAAAAAGTGAAAATTATATAAAAAAATATTAACTTTGCGCGCTGTTAGATTTACTATTTTTTTATTTTTATATTTATATTTAAACCAATGACAGACAATAAATTAGTAAACAGAGCTGCCGATAACATTAGAATACTTTCAGCAGCGATGGTAGAAAAAGCAAAATCGGGGCATCCGGGCGGTGCAATGGGTGGCGCTGATTTTGTGAATATTCTTTATTCGGAATTTCTAAACTACGACCCCTCAGATATGACGTGGGTAAACAGAGATAGATTTTTTCTGGACCCCGGACACATGTCGCCTATGCTCTATAGTATCCTCACCCTTACCGGAAATTTTACTATCGAAGAAATAATGAATTTCAGACAATGGGGTAGCCCTACTCCCGGACATCCCGAAGTAGATATTAATCGCGGCATTGAAAACACTTCCGGTCCGCTCGGACAGGGACACGCAATGGCTGTTGGCGCAGCAATAGCAGAAAAATTTTTGGTAGCGCGATTTGGCGATTGGATGTCGCACAAAATATATACATTTATATCAGATGGTGGCATTCAGGAAGAAATTTCGCAAGGCGCCGGACGAATTGCCGGTTATCTGGGCTTGGACAACCTTATAATGTTTTTCGATTCAAACGACATACAGCTTTCTACCTCAACCAACGAAGTGAGTTGCGAAGACACCGGAGCGAAATATAAATCATGGGGATGGGAGGTCATTAACATCAACGGTAACGATGCCAATGAAATACGTCGGGCGCTCACAACAGCACAAACTGTGAAGGGCAAGCCGGTACTCATAATAGGAAAAACTATAATGGGTAAAGGCGCTGTTACCGAATTGGGCGATAGTTTTGAGAGAAAATGCGCTACACACGGCATGCCATTAGGCGAATGTGGAGCGTCTTTCAGTAAAACGGTTGAAAATCTTGGCGGCAGTCCGGAAAATCCGTTCGTAATTTTCGATGATGTAGAAAAATACTATTCAAAAGTGCGCGAACAAAAAATACAGGCATCTGCTGAAAAGAAAAAACTACAGGCTCAATGGGAAGCAGCAAATCCAAAGTTAGCAGAAAAATTCAAATCATTTTTTTCAGACGCAGCTCCGTCAATAGACTATTCGCAGATATTGCAAAAAGAAAATTCAGCTACGCGTAATGCATCATCGACAGTTCTTGCGCATTTCGCAAAAAATATCGAAAATATGATTGTCGCTTCAGCAGACTTGTCAAACAGCGACAAAACAGACGGCTTTCTAAACAATACAAAGGCTTTAAAACCCGGAGATTTCTCGGGGGCATTCCTGCAAGCCGGCGTTTGCGAACTCACAATGGCTGCAATAGCAAACGGCATAGCCTTGCACGGAGGAGTTTATGTTGCTTGCGGAACATTTTTCGTATTTTCTGATTATATGAAACCTGCTTTCCGTATGTCAGCGTTGATGGAATTACCGGTTAAATACATATGGACTCACGATGCTTTTCGCGTGGGCGAAGATGGTCCAACGCACCAACCGGTTGAACAGGAAGCACAGATAAGATTGATGGAGCAACTAAAAAATCATTCGGGCAAACCCTCCGCATTAGTATTGCGCCCGTGCGATGCCGTTGAAACCAATATAGCTTGGAAAATGGCGATGGAAAACAAATGTACGCCTACAGCGCTAATACTGTCGCGACAAAATATTAAAGACATTCCAGCCATGCAGGATTCAACACGCTATAACGATGCAATACAGGCAGAAAAAGGCGCTTACGTGGCGTGGAAAAACACTAATGAAAAACCCGAAATTATTCTGTTAGCAAACGGCTCGGAAGTTTCAACGTGCATAGAAGGCGCTGAAAAATTGAGCGAAAAAAATATTTTGAAAGTTTGGGTGGTAGCAGCAATTTCAGAAGGATTGTTTCGCTTGCAACCAATTGAATATCAGCAAAATGTTATCCCTGCAAATATCCCCGTTCTTGGTCTTACCGCCGGACTGCCGGTAACGCTGCAAGGCTTGGTCGGTCATCTTGGCAAAGTAATAGGTATGGAAAGTTTCGGTTTTTCGGCTCCGTTTAAAGTTTTAGATGAAAAATTCGGCTACACCGGCGAAAATGTTTACAATAAAGCGCTTGAATTATTAAATAAATAAAACAATATGATTCTAAAAGTTTTTTTACCGTTGTTCAAAAACAGATATAGTCTGTTTTTCATAGGTTTTATAGGCTGGATTGTTTTTTTTGACAGCAACAATCTCATTGACAGATATTTTCAATACAAACAAGTTCATAAATTGGAAAACGAAATAAAGTTTTATCGAGAAAAAATAAAAACCGATAATGCAATGTTGGAAGAATTATTGAGCAACCCTGAAAACCTTGAAAAATTTGCCAGAGAGCAATATTTAATGAAAAAAGAAAACGAGGATGTATTTGTAATAGAGTAGTAAACGTATGAAAGATTTAAAAAAAATTGTAGCGCTAACAGGCGCCGGTATTAGCGCAGAAAGTGGTATAACAACGTTTCGCGATTCGGGAGGATTATGGGAACAGTATGATGTTATGGAAGTAGCAAGCATAGACGGCTGGCACAAAAATCCGCAACTGATGCTCAGATTCTACAACGAACGACGCAAACAGCTTGGCGATGTAGAGCCCAACGACGCTCACCGCATATTGGCAGATTTAGAACGCGAGTTCGATGTTACCATAGTAACACAAAACGTTGATAACCTGCACGAACGCGGCGGAAGTACAAAAATCATACATCTTCACGGCGAACTCACTAAAGCGCGCAGTTCAACCGACCCAAACATTATCGTTGACGTTGGGTACGACCCGATTGAATGGGGCGACAAAGCTCCGGACGGCACACAGTTGAGACCGCAGGTGGTATGGTTTGGCGAGGCAGTGCCATTAATTGCAACTGCAGCCGAATTAGTTTCAACTGCAGATATCATATTGATTATTGGAACATCTCTAAATGTATATCCGGCAGCAGGATTAGTGGGATACGCAAAGAAAAGCGCACAAATATATTTGATAGACCCTAACGAAGTGTCATATCCCGGAAGCAATGTGACGGTAATTCGCGAAAAAGCAACGACCGGAATGAAAAAAATAAAAGAAATGTTTACATAGAAGGCTACTACATGACCGATTTAGATATTTATCAATATTTTATTCTGCCGCTAATAATATTTTTTGCAAGAATATGCGACGTTAGCCTTGGTACGTTGCGAATAGTTTTCGTATCAAAAGGTAAAAAAAATATTGCGCCCTTTCTGGGTTTTTTTGAACTGTTTATTTGGATTGCAGTTATAAGCGAAGTGCTAAAAAATGCCGAAAGCAGCAGCCTGATTTGCTATTTTGCATACGCCGGCGGATATGCTGCCGGAAACTTCATCGGAATGAACATAGAAGAACGCCTTGCAATAGGAACACAGTTGATAAAAGTCTTTTCATCGAAAGACGTCAGCGTGTTGCAAAAAAAACTTAACGAGGCGGGATTCGGAACTACTGTTGTTGATGGAGACGGCTCGGCAGGTAAAGTGAAAATACTGTATTTAGTGATTACACGAAAAACAGCTGAGCGGGCTAAAAAAATGCTTACAGATTTTGACCCGCACATATTCTACGTCATAGAAGATGTACGCTCAGTGAAGGCAGGAATATTTCCGCAAAAACACGAAAAACATTTTCAGACATTTTGGAGAAGCAGAAAATAATTTATCAAAGTCATGTATTATTCTAAAGGTTCTGAAAATTACGCCTTCACAAACGAAGAATTAAAAGACGCATTAAAAGAAATTTTCAATAAATTGGGCGTTCGTCGAAAAGTTCTTGCATTACCGCCCGACTTTACCCGATTTCATTCATTTGCAGGTATTATCACTGAAATGGCATGGGAACATTACGGTATGGCAATGACAGATGTAATGCCAACGCTTGGAACACATTCCCCGATGTCTGACATCGAAATAAGTAAAATGTTCGGAAAAATTCCGCAATCCTTGTTTAGAGCGCACGACTGGCGTAATGATGTAGTTACAATAGGCTCTGTGTCGGCAGAATACATCAAACAAGTATCAGAAGGTAAACTTAATTACGATTGGAAAGTACAGGTAAACAAATTGCTTGTTGAAGGAGACTACGACCTTATACTGTCTATCGGACAGGTTGTACCTCACGAAGTTATCGGAATGGCAAACCACAACAAAAATATTTTTGTAGGCATAGGCGGAGCCGAAGGCATTAACAAAAGTCACTACATAGGCGCTGTATACGGGATGGAACGAATTATGGGAAGAGCCAAATCGCCGGTACGCGATGTGTTGAACTACGCTTCAAATCATTTTACCAATCATCTGCCAATAGTATATATACAAACCGTTGTAAGTAAGGACAGTAACGGAAAATTACAAATTCGTGGTCTATATGCCGGCAGCGATTTTGAATGTTTCGAACAGGCAGCAGCGTTATCGCTAAAAGTAAATTTTGAAATGCTCGAACACCCCATAAAAAAAGCAATTGTGTGGCTCGACCCTGAAGAATTTAAAAGCACATGGTTAGGAAACAAAAGTATTTACAGAACAAGAATGGCGCTTGACGATGGCGCTGAATTGATAGTATTGGCGCCCGGACTGAAAGAGTTTGGCGAAGATAAGGAAATAGACAGATTAATTAGAAAGTATGGTTATACGGGCGCTCCGAAAATTCTTGACGAAGTTAATAAAAATGAAGAACTAAAAGAAAATTTGGGCGCAGCAGCACATTTAATACACGGCTCAAGCGAAGGAAGATTCACAGTAACATACTGCCCGGGCAAACTTAAAAAACAAGAAATTGAAGACGTAAATTATAACTATGCAAATTTAGACGAGATGATGCAACGCTACAACCCCGAAAAACTTAAAGACGGCTACAATGTAATGCCAGACGGCGAAGAGGTGTTTTATATATCAAATCCCGCTCTGGGACTGTGGGCAAACAGTAAAAGATTTTTATAACAAGTTGTCTTTATTTTTTTTATTTTTTTATTTGTTTTTTATTTATTTTTTTTGTAATTTTGCAGAAATAAAAAATTAGAAAAATATGGATTGGTATGTTATTGTTTTAATTGTATCGGCGGGAGTTTTTGTCCTTATTTCAATAGTTTCATTGATATTCGGAAATCTCGACGTAGACTTTGATGGAGATGTTGACGTGGGCTCGGGCTTTCTTTTTAGCGATGTGTTTTCCTTCAAAGGATTGGTACACTTCGTAATAGGATTCTCTTTATCGTTAACCCTTATGGGTGGTTTTACGCCATTATCTGCGACAGTGGGAGTTATCACCGGAAGTGTTTTTATGGCTTCCCTTTACTATTTGTACAAAACGCTTTTCACAAAACTTCAACAGAATATAAAATACACCTCTGAAATCAACGAAATGGAAGCAGATGTTTATTTTTGGGACGAAAAAACAAAAATTGGAGAGGTTTTTGTAACACTCGAAGGACGTCCGGTAACAATAACGCTCAAGTGCGATGAAGAAATACGATTTGAAAAAGGTCAAAAAATCTTGGTTTCTGGCACAAGAAAAGCAGTTCAACCGGTAAAAAAAAATAAGAATTTATAAATTTTAAAAATAATATATTATGGATTTTATCACACTAATAGGCACATTAATAGTTCTTGGTTTATTAACCATTATTGGTATTTTATCCCGTTTCAGACGATGCAAATCTGATGAAATTTTAGTTATCTACGGTAAAACCGGAGGGAATAAATCGTCGCGCTGTATACAAGGAGGGGCTGCCTTCGTTGTCCCTGTTTTACAAGGTTTCGCATACATGTCGCTAAAACCGCTTCAATTTGATTGCAATCTACAAAAGGCTCTATCATCGCAAAACATTCGCGTTGATGTTCCTACTACGGTAACCGTTGGTATAAGTACCGACCCCGATGTTATGCAGGCAGCCGCAGAAAGAATTTTAGGGTTAGGACGCGTAGAAATTGAAGATTTAGTCAGAGATATTGTTTACGGTCAAATGCGTACAATTATTGCCGATATGACTATCGAAAAACTCAATTCAGATAGAGACGAATTTCTTGCAAAAGCAAAAGGACTTATAGACACCGAGTTACGAAAAATAGGTCTGTATCTTATCAATATCAATATAACCGACATCCGCGATGAAGCCGGATATATTGTAGCGCTTGGAAAAAAAGACCAAGCAAAAGCAATTAATCAAGCTAACGTTGAAATAGCTACTGCCGAACGGGAAGGCGAAACAAAAGTTGCAGAGCAAATGAAAATAAAAAATGCAACGGTTGCTGAAACTAAAAAAGAAGAATTGATTGCTATTGCAAATGCTGAACGCGACCAAAATATTTCGGTTGCACAAGCCGAATCAGAAAGAGATTCGAAAGTAGCTGAAGCCAAAAAAAATCGTGATATAGATGTTGCACAGTACGACTCGCAAGCGAGAATAGGCGAAATAGAGGCAAACAAAAAAATTACAGTTTCAAATGCCGAGTTAGAAGTTATCAAAGCACAGTCGCTCGGCTTAGCACAGTCGGCTGAAGAGAAAGCGCTGGCAGAAATAGAAAAAAATAAAGAGCTTGCGCGCAAAGATGCAGAGGAAGCGCGCGCAAAACGTACTGAAGCCGCGTTAAAAGCAGAACAGATTGTGCCTTCGGAAATATCTAAACAACAAAAACTGATTGACGCAGAGGCGTATAAATTAAAATTAGAAAAAGAAGCCGAAGCAAACGCAAATCAACAACGATTTGAAGCACAGGGACGTGCTGATGCAATTGCCGCCGAAGGAAAAGGAAAAGCCGAAGCAATCTCAGCAGAAGGCATTGCCCACGCTAAAGTTATAGAACAACAAGGATTGGCAAAAGCAGCTGCCGAAAAAGCCTCGTTAATGGCGCAAGCAGAAGGTTTTGAAGCGATGGTAAAGGTTGCCGAAAACAATCCACAAGTAGCAATACAATGGAAAATGGTGGAACAATGGAAAGAAATAGCGGCAGAACAGGTAAAAGCGTTTGAAAAAATAAATCTGGGCAACGTTAATGTTATGGATACTTCGCACGGCGGAACACTTACAAATTTGCTTACCGGATTAGTTTCATCAATAGCGCCGGTAACCGACATCATGAAGTCTATTCCGGGTATTCCTGATGTTTTAAAAATAAAAGATTCTGACGAAGATAAAGATAAAAAACCACAGTAAGCTGATAATTCGTGTTTACAATATAATTTTGCGTCTTAACTCAACACTGTTAATCTATTAAATTATCTTCATTTCTTGCAATTTCCAGCGCCTTTTCAAGATACAAATCCCTGCCTTCAATAAATGCCTGCATTGTGTTTTGAACTGGAAAATGAGGCTCATACCCTTTTATATACAGTTGAGAGCCATCATGTTTCAATACTTCAATTCCTGAAAATTCCACCCGCTGTCCGTATGTAACAAAAATGTTGCTAAGTCTGCCATTTCCTGCTGTTACAACGCCAACTGTGGTTGCCAAATTGTAATAATCCAACAAACCAACTAACAGTTCTTTGGCGGCTGTTATTGTATTTGTTATAACAATGCTTTTTGATTGGAACGTTGGTTCTCGCGGGATTATTTGCTGCGGCACATAAGAATGGAACGTCCAATGTTTTCTATTGGGATAAATAATTTGTGGCACCCGCATTTGTTGAAAACTTAGAGGTTTTTGCGTAAGGTGTTGAATAATCCTGTAAAGAGATTGCGTCTCTAAAAACCTTAAATCATAAATTACGGCTTTAGCTTCTGCCAATGTGTCGAACACTGTATCTAAATCAATGTTGTTCAGTGAGTTTACGTAAAAAATACCGGGATCTACTTCAATAATTCCCAGGTGAGAGCTTCGTCTCATATTAGGTGGATTTGCAGTCATGTTTACGGCTACCTGATATGTTTGGTTGCTACGTTGGACTTCAACTATCGTTTGACTGTTTTCGAACTTGGAGCCAAGCCGTCTCGTTGCCATTAGTCTTCTTGATTGTTCTGAAGCCGATATTTTTTGCTCAAGTTCCGTTAAGACCTCTAATGCGTTTTTATCATCTATCTTTTTAACAATATCGCCTCTGTGTAGTAAACTGTCTTCCGAAAAAGCAACAACTATCTCTCCCTCAATGTATTCAAAAACGATGGGTAGATAATATCTATTCATCATGTTAACAATGCTCAAGGTATTGTCTTGCAGTTTTGCTAACATTTTTTCCAAAACAATATTAAACTCATTTTGATTTGCAGCTTCAATCGTTTGTTTTAGTGAATTTACCAATTCTTGCTCCCAATCAACATTTACGACATGCATGTACGGAAAAAAATGCTGAAACACATTCCATATCACGACTATATTACCAATGTTTCTAAAAACCATATCTTCCGTGTCTTCGAAATCCTCCAAATGCAACCTTTCCAGTTCTAATTGCAAACGCTTAAATTCATTGACATTAGTTTTCGGGTAAGTTGATTTGCCGTCTGTTGTGTATAATGTCAAAGGTACGTGGCAGTACAAACCATTCCCTATTGCTTCCTGTATAGATTCGCCATCGCGAGGCAGATTGTCAAACAAAACGCCTGTATACGTGGCTTTTAAACAGTATTTTCCTGAAAAACTGTCATTATCCGTCACTTCAATGTTGTAGTGTCCTGACTGGTAAAACCAGTCGCCATTAAATTGAGAAATAGCTCCATTTTCGAATCCCATGTTTTGATTGTCAACAGTTTCCCATATTCCGTTATTGTCAACAAGCAATTGAAAATCATCAGCCCAAACTTCCACATCTCCATTCAACATCAGCCCGTAAGCAATGGCTATTGTCCCCCCGTCTTGTTCGTGTACAGGCATAAGCAATTCGTATTTTTTCCATTCAGTAGACGTGATTTCTTTTTTGTGAGAAACGAAGGGAAAAGCTGGATTATGCCTAAAAATGGAGTAGATATACAGAAAAGCTTTGTGTTCATGATTGGCTTCTTTGTTGATTTTAAAGTGTCCTGAAAACTTCAAGTTTTTTCCAAATAATTCTGTAACGTCGTTGTAACGTTTATCAACGGAAAAATCGGGGATTGGATTTATAAAATTCGACGAATGTGGAGGTCTGAAAATATTAGTTCTTAAACTTCTAAAACCACGGTCGCGATAGCCTAAATCCACGCCAAGGTATTGCCAAGCAACAATTTTACCATCCGTAGCGAGCGTGTTTTTTTCAAACTCACCGGTTTCATTTATTTGTATACCGGGTACAATTGGCGTAAACAAGCTTAATAACGTATCTTTCAGTTCTATAGTTGATTTGATATTTTTTACTTTTTGCACTCCCAACACGGCAAACTTATCCCAGTTAATTTCAAGCGTTTCATCGCTGGGATGAAACCATCTTACGTAGCCATAAAGCCTAGCAAAAGATTCTATAGCTTCTACGTTAAAGCAAGAGTCTTTTTCTGCAAACCTGTAGCCAGCTATTGCGGTTGGTTTGCAGGATGTAACTAAAATCAATATTATTAGAAGTTTCATCATATTCTGAAAAACAACTGATTTCATTTTGATTCCAGTTTAATGATTTCAATTGCCTTTTCTAAAAGTTCATCACGTCCTTCTTTGCATTTTTTTAGAACAAAAACACGTCAAAAAATACCGCCACAAAGATAAGCATTTTTTTTAATTTTTCAATATAAAAAATAAAAAATAAAAACTTTTTTGCAAAAAATTGGTATATCTTTTGCAAAATCGATTTTGCAAAGGCACAAAAGCAATAAAAAATGCGTGCAACCCTAATTAATAATCAGTTTGCACGCATAATGAATCTATGACACGGATGTTATTGTCCCCATCCGGGATTTTGCGGTAACAAGTTAGGGAACAGGTTCAATTGGTTTGACGGTAGCGGCTGCAAATAGTCTCTACCGAGGTTGAAGTTGAAACCCGTTGCCGGCAGCGTCTGGGCGCCATACGGGAGTACGTAGCCATCGGCGTCAACTACTAATGCGGCGATTGCTGCCGGCAAGGTTTCGGGCGCTCCTGCCGACAGTGTTCCTTCCCATTGTGCTCGTTTTGCACCCTGAGGCACATATCCTCTGACGAGAACATCGGCGGCAGCCCAACGAAAAATGTCGTCTACGCGGAACCCTTCAGCAACTAATTCAACAGTCCTTTCTCTGCGAATTTCGTTGATGATATTTGAAACGTTCGGGAACATGCGGGACGAAGCCGGCAACGCATTTACTGCGTCAAGGTTCATATCCGCCATGCCAATATCCGTTCCTTCCACGTTCAATCTGCGTCGCAGCAGGTTAACCGTGTTGTTGAGGTCGGTCTGCGTAATCGTTCCTAATTCGGCTTTCGCTTCGGCATTGATTAACAGCGCTTCGGCATAGCGGTAATAAATTGCTGCCTGCGAACCGGTAGCGCCCGATAGTTCTGCACGCGGTATATGCCCTTTGAATACCTGATAACCGGTATTGGTGCCACGGTCGCTCGATTCAAAGTTCGGATAAATAAACATCACACCGGGAAACTGTTCGTGTTCGCCGCCGTTCACAAAAATAGTCTGGTTCAAACGCGGGTCTCTGTTAGCTACAACATCTAACAGGGTATTGTCGCCAAGATAATCGGGGTGACCATCTATCGGGCTGCCGTCAGCCATCAGGTACATGTCTATCATACGTTGGGTTAAGCCGCTCATACTGCCCAGTCGCCTCCGGTTGCCGGAATTGAAGCCTGACCGTTCATTCATTCGTAAACTGCAGTTAGAGCAGATACGCCAAGAAATAGAAAAACTGCCCGAAAAAAGCCGGCGGGCGTTCAAAATGGCTTACTACGATGATATGAAAGCTGCCGAAATAGCCGAAGAACTAAAAATTTCTGTCAGAACTGTTGAAACACAGATATATAAATCGTTGAAAACATTGCGTGGAGCATTGTCGAAACGTGTCTGAAGACTAAAATCAAGCAAAAATCGAACTATTAGATCTCATTTAATAGTTCGATTTACCTGATATTCAACCATTAACAACAACAACGACTATCGACTATCGGCTAAAGACTATCGACTAACGACTAACGACTAATCGCTCACTTCAACCTTATCTCCCTCCAACTATTGCTTATTGCTGCCGACGGCGTTACTACCGGCGTTTGGCTTCTGCGGTTTACTACTATTGAGCGACGTTGCACGTTGGTTGCAATGTAGTCGCCCAATTCGCCAAGTGTGACGTTGCCTCGTGTTTCCTGCAGTTTTTTTAGCAGAAAATAAGTAAACATTCCGTGCTTCTGTTCTCTGTAGGGGAAGGCTGTTTCATCGCCCTGCGCTGCGGAGAAAACAACCATGTTGCCCACCGGCAAGCCTTGCGACGCTCTTATAACTACGCCGCGGGCTGATGTCATCATATCGCCGCTACGTTGTGTGCCGCTGAAACAAGCGTCTAAAAAAACAGTAACATTACGAGCCGGTAAACGTCCCAGCGTTTGAAATAATTCGTCCAATCTATATCCGGTCCTAACGTCTGAACCCCAGCCGTCTACGGGCAACAAATAGGCTGCCCGTGAACTCTCGTCGGGAATACCGTGACCGGCATAGTAAAAAATTATATTCGCCTCGCCGGAGTAGGCTCTGGCAATATCGCTCAACCAGTTTATTTCGCTGCGAATATCGTTGAGAGTAGCGTCAGCCGTGAAATGAACGTTGCTTTCGGGCAATCCTAACGTCTGAATACAGTATTTTTTGAAAGTTTCGCCGTCGTTATGCGCAAACTCAACAAGCGCTTCACGGCGATAGTTCTCATTGGCGATTATCACCGCAAAAGTATTCTCATTTCTAACATTAGTGGTGGGGATATTGATTGAAACGTCTGATACTCTTGATGCTTCCGCTTCACGCGCTTGTGCTGCTTCGCGTTCTCGTGCTTGTGCTGCTTCACGTTCTCGTGCCTGTGCTGCTTCACGTTCTCGTGCCTGTGCTGCTTCACGTTCTCGTGCCTGTGCTGCTTCACGTTCTCGTGCCTGTGCTGCTTCGCGTTCTCGTGCCTGCGCTAATTCTCTTTCGCGTACTGCTGCGGGACGTTCCGCTTCTCTTCTTTCTGCTTCTGCTCTATTTGCTGCAAGTCGCTCTGCAAGTCGCTCTGCTTCCGCACTGTCAACGTTTGTATTCGAATTAACCTGACGAGCCGCCCGTGTATATGTTCTTCCTTGAATGGGATTGACAACCAGATAGCCGTTAGGGTAATCAATAACAAAGACGGTACTTTTTGCTATTGTTCTTACAGGTCCGTCAATATTATCAAACAATACGTAGCGTATCTCCGAAGAAGTAATTCCAATCACTTTTGCTGTGATTGTTGACCCATTTTTCAATACAATATAATCTTGAGCGTTAGTAAAAATCGCGTTTGCAGCCAATAGCGCAAAACACATTATTAAATACTTTCCCTTGCTCAAAGGGCTTTTCGAACTTGTTCCGAGCCCCAAAACGGTATCGGCGTTCGCTGCGCAGTTTTGAAAATGGTTTTCGGCTTCCATTGCTGTTTTACGTTGGTTATCGGCTCCAATTGCTGCCGTCCGATTTGCAGCGGCTTCGTTTGCTTTAAAATATTGATACATATCTTGTTATATAATAGATTACAAAAACACTTTTAAGACCATCAAAAAAGCGCGAAACTCGACCGTTTCCCGCTGTCCGTGGTGTTTGGCGTAACCTATCAATCAAGAAATATCATCAAATTCACGCGCATGCACGCGACAACTTAACTATTTCTTCGATTGAAATCCG
>Ga0099364_10003099_pt1 | contig 26080 bp, 18 predicted proteins | sample TergutTh196P3_FD_73070 | JGI IMG/M metagenome (GOLD analysis project Ga0099364, IMG submission 73070) | Microcerotermes parvus P3 segment gut microbial communities from Pointe-Noire, Republic of the Congo - Th196 P3 | ecosystem: Host-associated > Arthropoda: Insects > Digestive system > Gut ...
CCTTGCGGTTTGCTCGCGCATTTCTTCTGAGTATTTTCTGTTGTTACTGGCCATGTGATATCTCCTTTCTCTATGCATATGATATCACTTTCCACTTCGCTTTTCTCGCCGCAGTACAGGCTTTCTCGGGTGTCGTTTGAGTTGTACGTCCTTGTGAACTCCACGTTGAAGCCTTGGGATGTGTAGTTCATATCGGAGTACGTGCGGGAGAAGTTTCCTGTGAGGTTTACCCGGCTGTCGCCGTGGTGTCTATAAGCGTTCTCCATGCTGAGGCGGTCTATGGCGGCGAATTCGACGGAGTTGAAAGAGCTGCTTATGTTCCGTCCGCTTATTACATAGATTCCTTTGCTGGATATTGCCGCGCCAAAACTATATCTTACAGCACTCGGTCCAGCCCAGCTAAGCCATTCGTCCAGCACCGGGCTGTACTCGTACACTCTGCTCATCTCACTCGTACCGTCGAATCCTCCGATTACATAAAGCGTATCTGCTGCAACAACCCCTGCGTACCCTAGCGGTCTGGGCAGCTGCGCTTTGCTTGTATCCCATGTGTTTGCCGCAGGGTCATAAATCTGCATTACATTAGTTGGCGTATTTAAGTTCGTAAATCCGCCTGCAACATATATCTTGCCGTCAATAACAGCGGCACCCGCACCGAATCTGGCAATCGGCATATTGGCAGCTGTTGTCCATGTGTTCGCTGCCGGATTGTATATCCGGACTGCGTTCAGTACGCTTCCTCCTGCGTTTCTTCCTCCGAATATGTAAATAAGGTTGCCGTGTGATGCTATTGCCATTTCTGTTGTTGCTGAAGGAATAGATGCTTTTGTGGCCCATGAGTTTGTTGCGGGGTCATACTCTTCAACGTAGTCAAGGGCTGTCGCTGTGCTATCTGTTCCGCCTATGGCATATAGTTTGCCATTAGCAGATGATAACCCCAGCCCGCCGCGGGCGTATTGCATGACTTGCCGTTCTACCCATAATTGTCCGTTTTGGTCATATCTTTCCAGTTCGTTGCGGTAAACTGTCTGATTGACGGCATTAGAGTATCCCATGCCGCCGGCAGCGTATACTTGCTCGTTAAGAACGGTCGCTCCTAAACTGTGTCCGCTGATTACAATAGGGCTAGTGCTGGTCCATGCTGAAGCATATGGCGTATATGCGGCAAAACCACTGCTGAAGTCAGAATTGCCTGTGAATATATATAAGCAATTATCTAGTTCTACAACATTGTGCGCTGCATAATGATGATAGAATGTTTTGTGTGTCTCCCACATATTTATATTAGGTGAAAATCTGTAAAAAGTGGATGCGGCAATAGGGCTGTAATGTTGTATCAGTGCGTAGAGTGTATCATTCAGCATGACATGCAGCCCGCCCCAATAACTCCCATCAGCATTTATATAGCTCCAAGCACCAGATGTATCAAGTTTTGAGTAGCTTGGAGTAAGGTCTGAAAAAACATGCAACTCATTGTTTAGTATGCATACGAACGGTTCGGTGTATACTATGGGTAGGTTATTAATTGCTGTGATTGTATTGCTCAGTGGGTTATATTCCTCTACGGTCACTGTCCAGCTGGCTTGACTAATGCGTCCGCCTACTATGTAGATGCTGCCGTTGTATAGAGTGGACGCAACGTTATATTTTGCCATGCTCATTGTAGTTTTTTCCGTCCAGACATCCATATGCGGATCATATTCGTATATGATACTGCTTACGGTTGGTGTTCCTGTGCTTGTTGTCGCGGTTCTACCTCCTATTAAGTATATTTTCCCATATGCAGCCGTCAGTGAAAACTCGATGGCATAAATTGGCATTGGTGTACTTCTTTGCTCCCATATGTCATCTGCTGCATTATATACATAGACGGCATTTGATAACTGCTCAACTCCCCCAGCTAGCTGTAGACCTCCCATCTGATATATTTTCCCATCTAGAGACACCGTGCCAAAGTCTTTCAGAACTGCCGGGGGCATGGCTCTATCTTCTCGACCCAGATCCATTTCTTCAACCGTTGATAACACCCCAAAATTACTGAGGCCTCCTATTGTATAAACCTTTCCGTTATGTAAAACTGAACTATGTCCTCGTCTTGCGGTTATTAAATGTGATTTAATCCAATAACTGCCACGGCCTAGTATGTGTTCCGTTGTAAGCAAAGAATGCATCATATCAGAAGTATTATTAGAATGCCATCTGCCACCTATACTAATAAATCGCACGTTTGTCAAAATTCCTGTCGCATCAGCTGTGTGTACACGGGCGTTGACAGGGTTAGATGTGATATTGCTGACTAAAGAATACTTATACTCATATGGCGAGTGGCTGCCATTCGTTGACAGCCCCCCTTGAAGCCATACCATACCGTCATAATAAAACGCCACATGATTCGATATCGGCACGCTCAGGTTCGGCCTCACTGTCACCGTACCCAGCGCGATATCGTACTCATACACAGAATTGCGCGGGTTGTTCACTGTGGCATACCCGCCTATGATATACACGGAGCTTGTCCCCGGGATTAGCGTTGCTGTGAACGAGCGCATTGCAACCGGCAACGCGGCGGCTAATGTCGTCCATGTGTCGTTTGCGGGGTCGTACCTCTCAATGCTGCTCAGGCTGCCTGACGATCCCTCCCCGCCCATTGCGTATATCAGACCGTCGTAAACAACGGCGGCGAAGTAGCTCCGCGCCGCGTTCATGCCGCTTACCGGAGTCCATGTGTCCGTGACGGGGTCATACCTTTCGACCGAGTTCGTGTACCCCGCGCTCTCGCTCGTCTGCCCGCCTATGGCGTATATATTGCCGCCCAACGCAACTGCCTGGAGCCCATGTCTGGCTGTAGCCATCGGCTCCCTGTGTGTTACATAATTCTCCGCACCGTAGAGTTCATAGCCGTCGTCCTCCGGCTCCCCGTTTGGTATGACAACCGGCAGCAGCTCGTCGTCGGGCACATCGATTATCTTAAGATTCGGCCCCGTTGCGCCGCTTATGGCATACTCCGCATTCAGCAACCTGCCGTTTATAACCTTATCCCCCAGCCCGGTCACCGTGTCGGCTGAGTGGATTATCCTCTGTCTGGTTTCTGCCGCTGTGTATGAGCCATGCTGTGCCAGCACCAAAGCTGCCGCCGCGCTCACCGCTGCGGCTGACATGGATGTGCCGGATATGCTTTGATATGCTCCTTCCAGCCACGCGCTTTCGATGTTCTCGCCGTATACCGCGATGTCAACGGTATTCGCGCCGTAGTTAGAAAATCTGGACAATTTCATCGTTTCATCGACCGATGCTACGGATATGACGTTGTCCAACTCCATTGAATATGCAGCCGGGTATACCGGGTAATCGTCCAAGTTATATAGATTGTTCCCAGTGGAGGCTATGAAGAGGCTGCTGCCGTTCTCTATAGCTTCGCGCAGCGCGGGGTTGTCGAAACGGCTGCCCCAACTGCAGTTGATGACCTGCGCCCCCATGCTTTCGGCATAGGCTATGGCGGAGATGATGTCGCTAGTGTAGGCATAGCCGCCCTCGAACACTTTCAGAGGGAGTATCCGCGCTTCCGGGGCCTGTTCCGCAATGATTCCGGCGATATGTGTGCCGTGCCACTGGTCTGTGTATGTTTCCGGGTCGTTCACGCTGCCGTCATTGTTGACGAAATCCCACCCGGACGCGCCTGTGATTGGATCTGCGTATATCCTTCCCGCTAGCTCTGGATGGCTTGTGTCAAAGCCTGTGTCAAGTATCGCAACGATAACAGGAGCTGATAGAGAGGAGTTGAGTGTTGAGAGAGGAGAGAGGAGAGTTGAGTGTTCGGGTTGAGTTGCGGGGTTCGGTCTTAGGGGCGACCGTTCCGGCTGCCCGTGATGTGCAATTTGCAGCGGGTATAACGAATTGCGATATGCTAATCGCAATTCGTTATGAATTGCATTTGCGGACATTGCCATCGGGTAGTCAGGCTGGATGTATTCTATACCGCTGCCGAGGCCGGCTGTGCGCATGGCCTGAGCAAATTCTGCTATGGTTACTGGTTCTTCTGTCGTGACCGAAATTAAAACGCTTTCTCTTACTGCCCCGGGTTCGGTATCTGCCGGTACTTCATGCGGCGCTTCCGGTTGTGATTCCGTTTCCGGCTGTACTCCCGCACCTAGGTCAGTATGCTCTTGCGGCAGTGTATTAATGTCCGCGCCGTTATGCGGTTGCATATCTTCATCAGCATCTGTGCTTGGTTGCGGTTGCGGTTGCGGTTGCGTGTCTTCATTTGCTATTGTATCTGTCCACGCTCCAATATTAAAAGCAGTATCGGTCTCTGTCAGCGTTCCCCTTTCCTGCTCTGCTTCTATCCTTACCCATCCCGTTGCTTGCACCTCCGTGAAAACCCCTGCCTCTGCTATAACCGCCATCCGCTCAAAGGAGTTGAAAATTGAGCCGTCTAAACCCGCCGGAGAATCGCCGCTGAGCATCGGCACGCTGCTTGCATCAGCGTATTTTACGATGAATCGGTCTGTTTCATACGCCTCGGTTTCCGCTTGAAGCGCATCTGCGTACGCCGCCCTTATCGCTTCGCTTGTCTCTTTTCGGCCTGTGCCGCTTGGTTGCGGTACTTCATAAAACTCATCATCGTCGTCATAAGCAGGAAGCTCCAGCCCTAGCTCCATATCCAGAATGCTTCTTAAAACATCCTGCTCCATGTATGCGGCAATCGCTTGTTCCGCTACAACATGCAACGACGTCCCCCCTATGAACATAATAAGAGCGAGAAACCATATGAACGCTTTCTTTGATGCTTTAACCAATCTTACCATAATAATCTCCTTAAACCGGCGGGAATCGTAAATTACTGCTCAAATACGAACTCCCAAATCGAAATACCCCTCTTACCTGTTAAAAAACGTTGACACATAGCACAGCTTATTCTTCACATCCACCTCTGTTATCAGCACCTTCTCCCCTGCCTTGACTGTTTCTGGCATCTGCGATGCAAGCTCCGGGTCGATTTTCGCGCGAAAGGAAATAGCCGCTCCTGTGCTGTCGCGAAGCGAAATGGTACCGATGGAGCCGGCTGTCATGGCAAGCGTGACATCTGCGGTTTTTCCCGGCAGCTCATTAAACGAAATGACATACGAATCGCTGTTCCTAAGGCGTTTTATTATTAATGTGTATAAAGCGAAGTACGAAAATCCTGCAAGCACGGCGCAGCCAAACAGCAGAAGAACCGCCAATAGCAGCGGGGATGATGTAATAAACCTCCGCAGCGCATGGCCTGCCGCCCCAAACACAATAAGAAACAGGCAAATGCACATGATGTTAAACGGAAACACCCCGCCTTTACCACCCGAGCCGGAGGCCGCATCCCCTGCATCCCCCATATCTCCCGCATCCCCAACATCAGCGGAGGCATCATACCCTGTGTCTAAGTCAACATCAGCCCCAACGCCTAAAAAACTGCCGAACCAGCCTGTGAGCAGATTAAGCAGCGGGATAAGGAACCCTACAATCAAACAGATGTTAAAAACATAAATCAAAACAGAATCATCCACACGCCCCACCCCCGCAGTTAATTAAGCAACCTTCGTTTATCTCAATATATCATGTATTTATGTATATATGCAATAAGTAAATTATAAAGATAATTGACGTAGAAGCGCTTGTGTAATATACTGCATCTACAGGAGGTGGTGCGCCATGCCGAATCCGTTCAAATCGAGAAGCTTCAAAGACCTTATACCGTTTCTGCTGCTTGCCATATCGGTCATCGCGGCCTATATGATTATAAGGGAAATTGGCCAGCTGCTAACCTTTATAAGCAGAATCTGGAGCATAATCACACCGTTTATCTACGGCTTCATACTCGCCTACATACTCAACATACCCTACAGCGCGATAATGAACCTATTTGGCAAGCTCAAGTTTAAGTTTGTCGCAAAGATAAAAAAGCCGGTCAGCATTATTTTAACATACTTGCTACTGGTAGGCTTTCTCTTCACAATCCTATATATGCTCATACCCCATATTTACAACTCCATCGCGCTGTTTATCTCCAACATAGACACATATTACGCCAGCGCAATTGGGTTCATCGACTACCTGAACAGCCTTGACTTTTTCGGCTTGCATATAAGCATAGAAGCCATATTTGAAAGACTGCAGGGTATGATTCAGGGCATCAGCGTGGACGATCTGTTCTCGTCGCTCAATGCGCTGCTTGCGGTGCCTTCGGCAATATTCACAGGATTCCTGGCATTAATCTCCTCGATTTATATACTTATAGAGAAGGATAAATTCGTTAAATACCTCACCCGTATCCTCATGATTTTCACTTCCCCGAAAGTCTCCGGATCAATACTCGATTATTCCGCAAAACTAAACAGAAACTTCAAGCAGTATATCCGCGTTCAGACAATAGACGGCGTCATCCTCGGCAGCATAGCGACCATCACCCTCGTTATCCTGCAATCGCCATTTGCCATTGTCCTGGGCATCATGCTCGGCATAGTGAACTATATCCCGTATTTCGGTTCGATAATAGGCACGATCTTCACTGTCATCGTCATTGCATTGACACAAGGGATCACAATGGCGCTCATCGCGGCAGCCGTGCTCTTAGTCATACAGCAAATCGACGGTAATGTTATCCAGCCGAAGCTGATGGGCAGCTCATTCAAGTTCAGCCCCTTGCTGGTAATCATCAGTGTCACAGTCGGCGGGGCTTTTGCCGGTGTTTTTGGCATGGTTGCAGCCATCCCGATCGCAGCCACGTTAAAAGAGCTGTCCGAGAGCATCGTCTCAGGCTACGAGAGAAAGAAGCTCGCGCATCAAAAAGAACAGGACGGCCCGGACATACCCGGCGAGCCGGCTCCTGATGCTCCGGATGCTCCGGACATTCCGGATACTCCGGACACTCCGGATGCTCCGCATGAGCCGCATGAGCCGGGTACAGATAACGATAACAGCACCCAACCATAAGATTGGGTGCTGCTCAATTGATACATAGCACTAATTCGTGCTTTCCTCTACTATCTTCTTGTACGCATTCGCCCTCGTGGCAGACATGTACGGAATAACATATATGAAAGCAATGCCGCATGTGATAACGCCGAGCATTGCCCACCAGAAGAACGACAGTTCAAGCACAAAAAGACTCATTTTATAACCATAAGTGAGTCTTTTGCTTTCCCTCAATGCTTCCCTTGCGGTCATTTCCGGGTTCTCGGCAAGGATATACGGTGCCAAGCTGTAGGCATATGCCTTGACAAAACCCGGGATAATCAGCAGCATCATCCACATAATAATGAAGAACCCTGTGATGATGTCCAGCCATAATGCTTTGCCAAAAAGCGAAAACCCGTCAAAAGCATTCTCCACTTTCGGCCTTTGTCCGTCAATCATCTTTAGATAAATCATATAAAGACTCATGGTAAACGCCGGGGCAACAAGCCATGCTGCAAAACTCGCGACGCTCGTTATAAGCGAAATTATCAGCGTTATCAAGAATATCATGCCTATGTTGCCCTGAATCTGGGATTTCGCCGCGCTTTTCAGTTCGGAACGATCAAACATTTTATATACCTGACCTATCTTTGAATATTTCCTGCCACGCAGGATTACCTGCTATATGGTTGCGGTGTGTTTATTTAGGCGCCCATGCACCGTTTACAAACACGAACTCATCACCGTAGTCGCCGAGTTTTGTCAGGGCAATAATCAGGTCTATCAAAGCCCATACCGCCCATCCAAAGAATATTTTGAGAATCCCCAGCCCGACCTGGCCTCTCATAAACCTATCAACCCCGAAGAGACCAAATATCCAGCAGCCTACAATGACAAACAAAATCTTATTAACGCGCTTTTCCATGTTATCTTTCTCCTTTTTCTTCATTAACTTAATTCAATGTATAACTATCTTTGCCGGAATTGCACTGTTTATCAGCTCCCGCGCCATATGCCTACCCTCATAACCGCGCCTCCTCCCTCACAAAATAAACGCTATGCCAATAATAGTACACAATGCAAACTAGCTTGTCAATATATTTTACAAGCTAGTTTGGGCAAATATGAAAATCCGTGTTTTATATTACCGCTACATTCCCTTGAAGCTAAAGCTGAAACTAAGTTTTTCGCCGGCGGGCAGCAGGTATTCCTCATGTGTCAGCGCGCCCCAGCTATTGTCGCCGGCTATGCCCATTTGTCTCATGTTCACCCTCGCAACAGTGTAGTGCGGTTGCGGAAGCTCATAGTCATGCATAGCATTCTCTAGCTCATGCGGGGTGTACGGCAGCGCCGAGAACTCCATTTCCCCGCATGATGAGAAAACGATCCCCCTGCCCTGCCTGTCGGTAAGCCTCGCATAACGCACGCCGACCTTGTTCCCGCATTCCTGCGGCACAAGGTATTTTGCCATATTCTCCGAAACCTTGTTGCGGAATATGCCTAGCCTCGCGCCTGTCGCTTTATCGATATAGCTCTCCTCCGGCCCCATGCCATACCACTCAAGGTTCTCATAATCCGCATCAATCTTAAACATCATGCCGAACTCAGGCATCGGCGGGAGACCCTGCGGCTCACAAGCCATATCTACCCTTACCGTGCCATCGCCCGTAACTGTGTACCTGACATCGCACTGCGCAGCAGGGGTAGTCGGCAGATGATACCTATATGTCACAGCAACGCTGTTTTCATATACCTCTAATGTCGGATTTTCGGGAATCTCATCCCACCCGAGATGATGCGCCAGAACCTGAATAGGCACCGCATACAAGCTTGCGATTTTCCACTGCCCGTGCCGCGCAGGCATGAAGTTGCCTATATCATTATCAACCGGCGCGCGCCAGAAATTCGGCATTGGGATTTTCTTGATCATCTCGCGCCCGCCGTACTTGTACGACGTAAGCCCTCCGCGCCCTTTGGAAAATTGAACGCTGAAATGCTCCCCTGTGATGCCGATTGTCTGTCCGCCCCGGATAATTTTGACCGGCTCGCTGCATGGCATCGCCTGAGCTTCTTTTTTTATTACATGCTGACCGAACGCAATCTCATACCCGCTGCGCTCCCAAGGCGTATCGCTCTTAAGGCGGAACGAAACCGTTACCGCGTATTCGCCCGGCCTTTCAGGGATATTTATAGGCAACTTGTATTCCTTGCTCGAAAGCGGCCCTACATCCGTTGCAATGCTGCTGCGGTCTATTTCCTTGCCGTTTCTTTCCAGCAGCACGACACAGTCAAAATTGGCGGTAGATGTAAAGAGATATTTATTCCTGACCCTGACCCTGTCTGCCGAGACCTCCGCAACAATGCCCTGATAGTTATACTTGACCATCTGGAGCTTCGGGGACGGCTTCCTGTCGCCGTACATTATGCCGTTGCCGCTGAAATTATAGTCGCACGGCCTGTCGTCGAAATCGCCGCCGTACGCCTGGAACTCTTTGCCAAACCGGTCTTTCTTTATAAGGCTCTGATCGAGGAAGTCCCAAATGAACCCGCCCTGATACCGGGGCTCACGCATCATAAGCTCGATATACTTATGCATCGCGCCGCCTGAGTTTCCCATGGTGTGGACATACTCGCACAGCAGCATCGGCTTTTCGCGGTTCGTCTTCAGAAACTCCTCTAAAACAGCGGCAGGGGTGTACATACGGCTGTACATATCCGTTGAGTCCGGGTAGCGGAGGTCATTGGCAATGCTCTCGTAATGTACTATGCGCGTCGCATCGAGCTCATGGAACCGCTGCGCCATCTCAAAGACATACTTCCCGCCGTAAGACTCGTTCCCGAGCGACCAAATCAAGACACACGCATGATTCTTATCGCGGTGGTACAGGCTCTCAACGCGGTCTATCACCATATCGCGCCACAGCGGGTTATCCCCCGGAATAGCCGCTTCCGTGCCGTACCCCTCATGCATGGCGCGATGCATACTGCCATGCGACTCCATGTTCACCTCATCGATCACATACAGCCCGTACCTGTCGCATAGCTCATAGAAATACGGATGATTGGGGTAATGCGATGTCCGGACGGCATTTATATTGTTACGCTTCATCGTGATCACATCAAGTTCCATTTGCTCTTTAGAGACAACGCGCCCGTTATAGCAGCAGAACTCATGCCTGTTTGTCCCATAAAACTCTATACGCTTGCCGTTTATGCGCATCAGCTTATCGGTTATACCGAAAATACGGAAGCCGACGTTCTGTACAATTATCTCTTGCAGGTTATCCCCGCTGTCGCTGACCCGAAGCTCAAGCTGATACAGATTCGGTTTCTCCGCGCTCCATAGCTGCGGCGATGTTACTGAAATGTTAAGCTGAGTGCTGCCCGAAACCGGCGCATCGGTCGCAGTCCCTTGTTGTTCGCCGCAGTAAAACAGCCGCGCATCAACTTTGCCCGGGACATCCCCCGTAAACTGCATTGTCATAGAAAGCTCCGCAGCCGCGCAATCCATGCTCAGGCGGGTCTGAACCTTCAGGTCCCAAATATGCAGCTTCGGCACGGTAAACAGAAAAACATCACGGAATATACCCGAGAAACGGAAGAAATCCTGATCCTCTATCCAGCTTCCCGCAGTAAACTTGAACACCTGAACCGCCAGCTTGTTCTCCCCGCTGATGATATAAGGCGTAAGCTCAAACTCCGACGGAGTGAACCCATCCAGCCCATAACCCACATACTGCCCGTTGAGCCACAAGGCAAAGCCGCTCTCCACGCCCTGGAAGGATATGAAGACTCTACCGCCGCGCATATTCTCCGGTACATTAAAATGCTTCACATAACTAGCCACAGGGTTATGGATGGCCGGAATCTCCCCGGGCTCTATATCCTCACGCCCCTCCCACGGGTACATGACATTCACATACTGCGGCGCATCGTAACCTTGCAGCTGGATATGACCGGGCACAGCGATATCATCCCAGTGCTTGCAGTTAAACTCCGTCTGTTCAAATCCCTTAGGGGCTAGTTCATAGTTTTTAGCATAACTGAATTTCCACAATCCGTTTAGGCTGTGTATAAAGCTGCTTTCGCCGTCTCCCGCTTCCTCCTCGTTTCGGTAATACTTATGGTCAGAGCGCGGTTCAAGCCTGTTCTCCTTGAAAAACCCCGGGTCCTTGATTTTACTGTAGTCAAAAGTCATCTGAATCTTCCTTCTTTCCATTATTCATAGAGCCACGGGCACGCCCCGCAGCTCTAGGAGCGTTGGACAGAAGTCCCGCCATCATCTTTGCACCGCCTGTTTCCGCCCGTTTCACGCGTTTTTCAGTTAAATAACGATGGGTATTCGCCTTCAAAACCCGCAAAACGGACGAAAACATTCGGCACAAATCTAATGACGCTACTTCTGTCCAACGCTCCTGCTATTATACCACCGGTATTATACTTCCGTTTTCCATAGGCCGTGGAGGTTGCAGTAGGCAAAAACCGCGACCGGTTTGTCTTCTGCGAAGCAGAATGCGGTCTTCGGCTCCGTACCGACAGCCAGGCACTTCCTTTGACCCCCGTTCTCTGTCTGAACGTAAATAAACGTGATGTGGTGATTCTCCTCCATCGGGTGCGGTGTGCTGCCGACCTGTACGCTGATGCCCTCGCCGGATACCGTAACATCAGGCAGATGCTTTTCCGTGCTCGCCTCCACAGTGTTCGGCACAAGCAGCGTCATCTCCTCACCGCAGCATACCAGCGGCACGCTCTCGTCTTTGATGATACCAATAAGATTCCCGCAGATTTTGCATAATAAGAATTTTTGATCGCAACGCATAACGACACCTCCAAAATAAATTATTGACATTATACGTCTTGTTCAACAATAATGTCAATAAGCGGACTGTTATGGATTTGTTAAATGTTTTACTGCTTCGACAATACACTAATGCGGACAAGCCGCAGTTGACAGTTGAGAGTTGACAGTTGAGAGTTGTTGTGTCTGCTCCACAGACGGATTTGATTTTGTTGTTTTTTATTTGCTTAATTAGCAATTAAGGTACTAATAGACAAATTTTGACAAAGCATTTTTATACTTCTCAGCAAATGCCGTTCTTAGCGAATCAAACATTTCCGCTTTCTGTTGTTCAGCTTCTTTTTGACTTTCCGCGGAAGCAGGTATTACGATAAGGTCAGAAACGGGCTTTCGTTCGGGTGCGGTCATTTTGCCGTTGCAAATATCGCGGAGGTTAGTTTCGGTTAATTCAATGATTCCTCCCGCGTCAATCATCTTTTTCATGTGTTTATACCATTTGGATTCCCGCCCGCCGTCGCCGATTACGAGATAATCCGCATACATCGGGGTTCCTTCATGCGGAACGCCGTCCGCAAAATAGACAAGGAATTTGAGGTCTGCTGAACCATTCGCAAACTTGCCGGAAAACGCCACGACTTTATCTTTTAGATTATTACTGCGCGGGATTTTCTTGTCTTTCTCAGAGGTAAAGCTGTATTTCCATTGCCGCCCCGATTTTTGAGCGTATAGTTGTCCATTTGCAACCATGTTCTGCAACAGCTTATACGCGCCGCTTACAGACAGACCGAGAGCGTCGGCGGCATCATTTTTTGTGAAGATTGTGTCCTTGAAAAGAACAAGCAAACGGTTATCGTTTGTTTGAATCGCCGCGTTAGTTTTGGTTTCGGAAAAATAGTAATTTAAGTTGGGGACACGAATAAGAAAACCGCCGTCGATTACAGGCATTTCCGGCGTAACGCCTTTATTCTCATAAGCATCAAAGATTCGAGGAATACCCGTGCCGTAGGCTTCTATGATGTTCAAGCGGTAAAAAGTTTTAGCCAGTTTTTCATTGCGCGTGACCGAAACGCCCGCCAACATCAAGTCGCGGGTAACACCGGGCATTACGCCGCCAAGCGACATAAACTCCACGCGGTTATCAAACATACTGACAAGCAGACTGCCCTCGATGTAATAATCGCGGTGTATTAGTGAATTGATGAACGCTTCGCGCAACGCAATATCGGGATAATCCGGGTGGTCGATGCGGTATAACCCCTCAAACGTGCTGCGGGTACGGTTATATACGGTGAGGTACTCGTGAACATCGTCCATTTGCTTGAACAGCGAACCCGTAAACTCCTTACGGTCTTTGAACTTCGCCCTGCTCAACCCCTCAAAGATTGCCGCTTTTGTAGAATAAGGGCATTGATCGGAGAGGATGAGAGCGAGGTTGGTGTACAGCCCGTCCGTGCGGAGCAGACCAAGCGACAGCTTTTGCTCTTTACCGAATCTGATTTCTTCTTTAGCAAAAACTTTATCGGCGTATTCAAAGGTCAAGTTTTGCTCAAATGAAAGCCCATCAAAGAATTGTTCTGCACTGTTGTCCTTAATGAGCTTGCGGATATGCTCACGAGTTGCCATGAACGTATTGCTCCCAACTCGGACATATACCCCTTGTGGCACAAGCCCGTCGGAGAGATAGCAATAAGGAATGGAAGTGCCACGCTCAACCGTCACGACAATGATATACTTGCCCTCACGTTGTTCGGGTTCAACTTTGAAAAATCCCGTAGCGTCAGGCGTGACGGAATCACGGAAACTTGAAACGATGCGGCGCGTTTCCATATCAATGTCGCTGTCCACACCATAAACCGAGCCATCGTTTTCGAGTCCGATATACAGCGTCCCGCCATCTGTGTTTATAAACGCAAGCATAGTGTTTTTCGCTTTATCGTTCCATTCGCGTTTGTATTCTATTGTTTGGGTTTCGAGCATAAATATTCTCTCCCTTGTGTATGATATACACAATTTTATCACCGTATTCTCCGATTGTCAAGCGATAATACGGATATATGGGATATTAGGGAGAGATAATGTTTTTTGGGGGAATAATGCGAAAATACACTTATAGGGGTTTTGTTAAATTCTTTACGCGATTACTGTCAATGATTCTGTCACCTTTTTCCGTAAATGTCCAACACACGATTGCCCTCTACTCTTGCGATTACGTTGCAAAAGTCAAGCAGATTTTCTTATTGACAAGCTGTTTAGCATTGTGTATATTGTTCAAGAGCTTCGCAGAAGCAGAAGTAATTTCGTAGAGTGGGTTACTCTACGAAATTTTTATGCCGTCCCTGCTTCATACTAACTAACTCTTGATAATATCCCGCCCATCTGATATCATACCCGGGGAAAAACTCTTGCCTCGGATTTGTATTATTTTTTGAAAGGCGGGTTTATTTATGCGATATGAATGGGACGGGTTTGCCGTCGGGGAATGGATGGGTGAGGTCAATGTGCGCGATTTCATCAACAAGAATTACACCTCGTATGAAGGTGACAGCGGGTTTCTGACCGGCGCATCGCCAAAGACAACGGAGCTATGGAAGAAAGTCATGGCGCTGATGCAGGAAGAAAGCGATAAGTCCGTACTGGACGCGGAAACATCAAAGCCTTCATCTATCATCTCCCACGGGCCGGGGTACATTGACAAAGAACTGGAAGAAATTGTCGGGCTTCAGACCGACAAACCGCTGAAAAGAGGCATCATGCCCAACGGCGGCCTGCGCGTAGTGAAGAAAGCGCTGGAATCTTACGGCTACAGCCTGGATAAAAACACCGAGAAAATATTTTCGGAATACAGGAAAACCCATAACGACGGAGTGTTTGACGTATATACCGAGGACATCCTGAAAGCCCGGTCGTCGAGCATAATAACCGGGCTGCCTGATGCTTACGGCAGAGGGCGCATTATAGGCGATTACAGGCGCGTTGCCCTTTACGGGACGGACTTGCTGATCAAGTATAAAAAAGACGACCTAAAGGCAATGGAAGCAACGGAAATGACATCATTCGTCATAAGAAACAGAGAAGAAACCTCAGAGGGCATCAGGGCATTACGCGAACTGACCCGTATGGCGGAATCATACGGTTTTGATGTCTCACAGCCTGCGGGCAACGCAAAAGAGGCTATTCAATGGACGTATTTTGCCTATTTAGCCGCAACGAAGGAGCAGGACGGCGCAGCCATGTCTTTGGGCAGGGTGTCCACTTTTTTAGATATTTACATCGAAAGGGATCTGCAAAAAGGCCTTATCACGGAACAGCAGGCACAGGAATACATAGACCACTTCTGCATAAAACTCCGTATGATACGCTTCTTGCGCACGCCTGAGTATAATCAGCTTTTCTCAGGCGACCCCACATGGGTAACAGAAGCCATCGGAGGCGTCAGCACCGACGGCCGCCCGTTAGTGACAAAAAACAGCTTCCGAATACTTCACACCCTATACACTCTGGGACCCGCCCCCGAGCCCAATCTGACAGTCCTGTGGTCGGTTAACCTGCCTCGCAGCTTCAAGAACTACTGCGCGCAGGTATCAATTGACACAAGCAGCATTCAATATGAGAATGACGACCTTATGCGCGATTACTGGGGCGACGACTATTCAATAGCCTGCTGCGTATCCGCTATGAGGACAGGCAAGCAGATGCAGCTTTTCGGCGCCCGCGCTAATCTTGCCAAAGCGCTGCTTTATGCAATCAACGGCGGAAAAGACGAAAAAACAGGCATCCAAGTGACCCCGGAGTTCGCGCCGATCACATCAGAATACCTGGACTTCGACGAACTGTCGAGAAAGTTCGATCAGATACTCGAGTGGCTCTCCCGCTTATATATAAACGCCTTGAACATTATCCATTACATGCATGATAAATACTGTTATGAGCGGCTCCAGATGGCCTTGCACGACAAGGATATCCTACGGACTCAGGCATGCGGCATCGCAGGTCTTTCAGTGGTCGCCGACTCATTATCCGCTGTCAAACATGCGAAAGTCAGGGTCGTGCGCAATGAGGCGGGTCTGGCTGTTGATTACGAAGTGGAAGGCGAATATCCATGCTACGGCAATGACGATGATTGCGTAGACTTGATTGCGCGCGACGTTGTCAAGCTGTTCATGGAAAAACTCTCGAAGCATAAAACCTACAGAAATGCCGTGACGACGCTCTCCGTCCTTACCATTACCTCAAATGTCGTATATGGCGTAAAGACAGGCTCGACCCCGGATGGCAGAAAATCCGGCGAGGCCTTTGCCCCCGGGGCAAACCCCATGCACGGCAGGGACAAAAAAGGCGCGATCGCTTCCTTGTCTTCCGTCGCGAAACTGCCTTACGAGTACGCGCAAGACGGCATATCATATACATTCTCAATAATACCAAAAGCCCTGGGCGTTAACAATGACGACCGCATAAACAATCTGGCGGCTATAATAGATGGTTACTTCTTTAGCAAGGGGCACCACATAAACATAAACGTCTTTGATAAAGAAACCCTGATCGATGCTATTAACCATCCCGAGAAATACCCGCAGCTGACTATCCGTGTTTCGGGTTATGCCGTGAACTTCGTCAAACTGACGAAAGAACAGCAGTTGGATGTGATCAACAGGACTTTCCATGAGAAGATTTAAGGAGTGCTTATGGGGTTGACGGCGCGTATACATTCTACGGAAACTTGCGGAACGGTTGACGGGCCGGGCCTGCGGTATGTCGTGTTTTTTCAAGGCTGCCGTATGCGCTGCAAATTCTGCCATAACCCCGACTCCTGGAACACAGCAGGCGGGACTGAAGTAACTGTGGATAAGCTGCTCAATGATGCGCTCAGATATAAGATATATATGGATTTCAGCGGAGGCGGCTTCACGGCAAGCGGAGGCGAACCCCTTCTGCAAGCGGAGTTTCTGGCGGAATTATTCAAACAGCTGAAAAAACATAACGTACACACGGCGATAGACACAGGCGGCTACGCTGATGTCAGTGAAATCGACAGGCTGCTCTCCTATACGGATCTGGTATTGCTTGATATAAAAAGCCTGAATCCTAAAACGCATATCGACCTGACCGCCGTTAAGCAGGATAAAACCCTTGAGTTTGCGGAGTATCTAAACAAAAAACGGATTCCTGTTTGGATCCGTCATGTCGTAGTGCCGGGTATAACAGACTCGGATGAGGACATTACCGCGCTGGCTGAGTACCTAAAATGGTTCTCGAACATAGAGAGGGTAGACCTTTTGCCTTTTCATAAAATCGGCGAACACAAATGGGAGACAATGGGCTTGCCGTACAGCCTGAAAGACACGCCCGTCCCTGACAAAGAGAAAATGGAGCGGCTTCGCGAAATAGCTAAAACAGGGGTATCCGGGTAGGATAGGGCACCCTGTACTTTGTGTTTACCGTTAATACGGCATAGGATATTGTGACCGGCATTACACTACGTCAAGTGCGGCCTTTGCGGCTTCCTGCTCTGCTTCTTTCTTGCTTTTGCCGGTACCGCTGCCGATAACCCCTCCGTTGAGGCGCACTTCCGCCGTAAAGAGTTTCATATGATCCGGGCCGCTTTCATCTACCATACGGTAGCTTAACGACTGCCCGGGTTTTGTCTGCACAACCTCCTGCAGCGCGGTTTTGTAATCCGTAGAGCCATGATCTGCTATCTTAGAACTATTCGAGAACAAATGCTTCTTCAGCAAAGCGGCAACGGGCCTGAAACCGCCGTCTAAGTAAACCGCCGCTATCACCGCTTCCATCGCATCGGCAAGAATCGACGGACGGTTGCGTCCGCCGCCCTTTTCCTCGCCGCGCCCAAGCATTATGCACTTACCGATCCCAAGCGTCCCGGCGAGCGCCGCAAGGCTTTTTTCGCATACTATTTCAGCCCGAAGCCTAGTCATCCGGCCTTCGGGCATTTTCGTTTTATGCTTATATATCAGCTCCGAGACCGCAAACTCCAGAACAGAATCGCCAAGGAACTCTAGCCTCTCATTGCTAACCAGCCCGTTTTTCTTGTTCTCATTGGCGTATGAACTATGGGTCAACGCCGCAGCAAGCAAACCGGGCTTCTTAAATTCATACCCCAGCCGCTCCTGCAGCTCGGCAAGCAAATGATCGTCCATAAAATTCCCTATAAAATACTCATAATCTCAATTAATACAGCTTAAGACCCTTTGCTGCGCTCAGGGTACCGGTTTTTGAGATGCTTCATTTCGGCTGAGGGCCGGCTTAGTCGCAGCAAAATGATATAAAGCGATAGGCATCCCCGACCGTGTGCAGCTGCAAAACGGTTTCCTCGTCGACTTCGGGGATATTGTACTCATCTTCCAGCCTCATAATCAAATCAACGGCATCGAGAGAGTCCGCGCCCAGATCATCAACGAAGGAAGTGTCCATTGTAATGGCTTCTATGCTGAGAGAAAACTGATCAGCAATTATTTCGCGCAGTCTTTCATAATCCAAAATCATCACCTCACGGCTAAAGCAATACAGAAAATTTGTCTTAGCGGAAACCCTGTAGTGATAGTTCAGGGTTTAGCTGTCATAGAAAATATTAAATCCAACACGGGGTTTTGTCAATAGTTTTATTGCGCGGGCGTATCATATTAATTGCAAATTCATTATCCGGTGTTTATTTTCATCTTTTCAATATTGTCGGTTAACCGCGCCGCTGTGCTGCTCTTTGCTGCGCTTATGGCTTGGCGGATGGCTGAGGTTATTGCGGTTGCCTGAGATGAGCCATGCGCTTTGATGACAGGCTTCGATATGCCTAGCAACGCCGTACCCCCTACAGCATCGGCGCTCATTTTATTCCTGAGCGTGCCTATATGCTTCTTCATCATTAAAGCGGAGAGCTTTGTCACTATGTTAGTGTAATATGCGGTTTTAAGCTCAGTCATCACCAGTTTTGCCGTTGCTTCAACAGTTTTCAGGAAAACATTCCCAGCATATCCGTCAGTGACAAGGACATCACAAGCACCCTTCATTGCTTCCCCCGGTTCTATGTTCCCGACAAAATGAAGCCGTCCGTCAAGGCTGGCTTTTTCCAGTATCTCATAGGTCTCGGTTTGAAGCGCGGTGCCTTTCGTGCGCTCGCCGCCGATATTAAGCAGCCCCACTCTCGGCTTTTCGAGAGATAACACATCCTGCGCGTAATAATACCCCATATAAGCAAATTGCAGAAGATACTCAGCCGTACACTCAGCGTTTGCGCCGCAATCTATCAGGATGAACCCATTTCCCGCGTTTGGGATAAACGGCGCGAGTGCGGCGCGGCGGATTCCCCTGATACGCTTGACTATGAGCGTCGCGCCCGATAACAATGCGCCCGTGCTCCCTGCGGAAACTAAGGCATCGCCGCGTCCGTCGCGCAGCAGATTGAGCGCAACGACGAGCGATGAGTTCTTTTTAGTGCGTATGACAGATGCCGGGTCATCTTCAATCTCAACAACCTCGGCTGCATCGGCTATCTCGATGCCGGCCGGGAGCTGCGTCAGCCCGCAGCGTTCGATAACACGCAAGATGTCCTCTCCCCTGCCGGTCAATATGACCTCGCAATCGAAATCACGCACAGCATCAAGCGCACCCTTCACAATTTCATCAGGCGCATTATCCCCGCCCATCGCATCAACTATGATTTTCACAAGCCTAACTCCTCATTCCTAATTCTTCTATAACCGCAAGCGCTCTTTCCGATATTTTCATGTTTTTGGTTCGTTTGCCTTTTACTTTTATGCCTAGCGGCTGCATTATTCCGAAGTTTATGTTCATCGGCTGGAAGTCACCCACAGCGCCGCCGGATGTGTATAGCGCCAACGCGCCGATTGCGGTTTCTTTCGGAAAGTCTGCCGGTGATAAGCCTAATATCTCACGCGCCGTCTCTATGCCGGTCAGAAGCCCCGACGACGCGGATTCAACATAGCCTTCCACCCCTGTGATCTGGCCGGCAAAGCTGATGCGCGGATTATTTTTAAGTCTGTTGTATCTGTCAAGCAGCTTGGGGGAGTTGAGGTATGTGTTGCGGTGCATAACGCCGTAGCGCACAAAATCCGCATCCCGGAGCGCAGGTATCATTGAGAATACGCGCTTCTGCTCCCCGAACTTCAGGTGTGTCTGGAAACCGACGAGGTTATACAAGGTGCCATCCTGATTGTCTTTACGCAGCTGTACAACAGCGTACGCCTCCCTCCCCGTCTTGGGGTCAGGGAGCCCAACAGGCTTCAGCGGCCCGTAGCGGATCGTATCCTCCCCCCGGCGCGCCATAACCTCAATCGGCATACAACCCTCGAACACATGCCTGTCTTCAAAACCGTGGAGCTCCGCTTCCTCAGCGCTGATTAGTTCCCTGCGGAACGTTATATACTCGTCTTTGCTCATCGGGCAGTTTATATAATCGGCTTCGCCTTTGCCGTAGCGGGAAGCGAAAAATGCGTTATTCATATCTATGCTGTCAAACGTGATAATCGGCGCGGCGGCATCGAAGAAACTGAGCATATTATCTTCATTAAAAAGCGCTGAAAGCTTCTGCGCGAATGCATCGGATGTTAACGGTCCTGTGGCGATGATGACCCTGCCATCCGGTATTTCTTCCGTTTCACGTCCGACAATGCTGATAAAAGGATGGGTTTTGACCATCTGCGTTACAATTGAGGAGAACTGCACCCTGTCGACAGCAAGCGCGCCGCCTGCGGGAATGCTTGTCAAATCGGCGCATCGCATTATCAGGCTTCCGAGCCTGCGCATTTCTTCTTTCAAGAGGCCGACGGCATTTGTCAGCTCATTGCTCCGAAATGAGTTCGAGCAGACGAGTTCCGAAAAATCAGGCGAAACATGCGCAGGGGACATTCTATGCGGTTTCATTTCATGGAGCTCAACAGATATGCCGCGCTCCGCAAGCTGCCATGCCGCCTCGCACCCGGCAAGGCCTGCGCCGATAACTTTTACGCATGGGATGTTTTCATAATAACCCAACATAAATACACTGCCTACTTCGCTGTGTTTGTTTTAGCGTTTGCGGTTTTGCCTGACGTTTTTTTCCCTGCCGTCCTGCTTGCCGCGCTCTTCTTAGAGGCGGCTTTCCCGGCGGCGGTTTTCTTTGATGCAGTCTTTCTCGATGCTGTTCCGGCGGCTGTCCTGCCTTTTCCGGTTCCGGCATCTGCCGGTTTACTTGCATTTTTCGTGTCATTATCGCTTTTTTCATCAGAGGAGGCAGTTGCGGGCTTCCTTCTGTAGCCGCGTTTGTCCTCAGGGAGAAAATTCGAGCATGTTTCGTTTATGCAAAACGGTTTTCTGGCACCCTTGCCCGATAGTTTGAACATAGTTTGCCCGCAGATAGGGCAATTATCCGCAACAGGCACATCCCATGTCATGAACCCACATTCTTTGAGGTTTTCGCAAGCATAGTATGTGTAGCCGTTCTTCGAGGTTCTTTTCAGAATACGCAGGCCGCATTTAGGGCATTTACCCGGCATCTCAACGACAATGGGCTTCGTGAAGCTGCATTCAGGAAAACCGGGACATGCAAGAAATCTGCCGAAACGCCCTGATTTTATCACCATCTGACGGCCGCAGTGGTCGCAGACCTCGTCAGAAACCTCGTCGGGAACCCTGATACGCTCGCCTTCAAGAGCTGATTCGGCATTATCAAGCGCTGTCTTAAATCCGCCGTAGAAGCCTTCAAGAACATGCTTCCAATCGTCCTTGCCTTTTTCGACACTGTCAAGCAGATCCTCCATACGCGCTGTGAACCTCAAATCAACGACATCACCGAATCTCTCAATCATCAGTTTTGTCACAACCTCGCCAAGCGGCGTCGGTCTGAGGAACTTGCCTTCTTTGACGACATACTCACGGTCCATGATGGTTGATATTGTCGGGGCATAGGTGCTCGGGCGGCCAACCCCTGTTTCCTCCATCGCTCTTATCAAAGTTGCCTCTGTATAACGCGCGGGAGGCTGTGTGAACTTCTGTTCTTCTTTGATATCGTCGAGTTTCAGCGGGTCATTTTCCTTCAGCTCGGGCAGCGGGGATTTTTTATCCTCTTTTTCTTCGTCATGGCTTTCTTCATAAACTGCTGTAAAACCGGGAAAGATTATATTAGAGTGTGTTGCCCTGAATATATACCCGGCTGAAACAGAATCCACAGTCACGCTGTCATAAACGGCGGGGGTCATCTGGCTTGCTACAAAACGGCTCCATATAAGGCGGTAAACCTTATGCTGTTCGCCCGTGAGGCTGCGTTTTATTTTATCCGGCGAGAGAAGTACATTGCTGGGGCGTATAGCTTCATGCGCGTCTTGCGCGCCGCTCTTGGATTTGTAGCGGTTTGGGGTTTCGGGGCAGTAGCGTGGCCCGTATGTGTCGTTGATAAAACTACGAGCATCTGTCATCGCTTCTTCGGAAATCCTCAGAGAATCGGTTCTCATATAAGTAATCAGACCCACCGTTCCCTCGCCTTCGATATCGACGCCTTCATATAGCTGCTGGGCGACCGACATCGTTTTGCGCGGCGTCATGCCGAACTTCCGCGACGCATCCTGCTGGAGTGTCGAGGTGATAAACGGAGGCGCAGGAGAGCGTTTTTTCTCGGTGCGTTTAACGCTGTGGACATTAAACGGGGATTTCTCTATAGCCTCAACAACTGTCCTGACATCGCTCTCGTTTTTCAGTTCCGCTTTTTTCCCGGAACTGAGGGAGCCAAAAAAAGATGCGGTAAACCTACCCGCTTTGCCGACTAATGATAAATCAACGCATAAAAGCCAAAATTCTTCCGGCTTGAAATCGCGTATCTCATTCTCTCTGTCCGCAACCATTCTCGCAGCCACGGACTGAACGCGGCCGGCAGATAATCCCCGGCGTATTTTCTTCCATAAAAGCGGGCTGAGTTTATACCCCACGATGCGGTCGAGAATCCGCCTTGCTTGTTGGGCGTTAACAAGATCCATATCTATCGCGCGCGGGTTCTCTATGCTGTTTTTTACGACATTCTTTGTTATTTCGTTGAATGTGACCCTGTATGTCGTTGCATCAGGCAGGTCCAGCAGCTCCTTCAAATGCCACGAAATAGCCTCGCCTTCCCTATCCGGGTCTGTCGCAAGGTACACATTCGCGCTGTTTTTCGCGGCTGCTTTCAGCTCCTTTATTGTGCTCTCGCGTGCCTTAACAGGCTGATACTCGGGTATAAAGCCATTGTCAATATCAACGCCCAGCGTGCTTTTCGGTAAATCCCTGAGATGACCCATCGAAGCTGTCACCGAATAACCGGCGCCGAGATATTTAGAAATTGTCTTAGCCTTCGCCGGAGATTCGACAATAATCAGATTGTTTCCTTTTTTAGCCATTTGGTTGATTATTCCCCCATAACGTTTTGTAATCGAAAGAACTTGCTGCCGTCGCTTATTGCGATTGCGTTTATCTCAAGCATAGTGAGCGCGGAAAGAACCTGATGAACCGGCAGCTTTGTTTTTGCTATGATCTCATCGACATGGAGGCTGCCGCTGCCTATTGCTTCCGCAACCGCTTTCTCATCGCCTGTCAGCGTTTCCGTCAGTTTCGCCACGTCAATATAATCCATCTTTATTGCGTTGTCAATGTTTTTTCTGTTAAGAATATTGTCATTTCCGGAATAAGTGTTTGCAGCAGGGCCCCTCCCGGGCTGATTCCTTAAATTGACTGCGAAATGATTATCCTCGCTGTTTTCCTGATTTGAATTATAGGAGGAGCGGTTTTTTGCCCGTTTTCCGGCTTGAATCTTATCCGGGTATAAATCGGCGTATTCGTTGATGATATCCTCGCCCGACAGTATCGGCGTTGCCCCTTCTCTCAGCAGCGCGTTTGAGCCCTCGCAGGTCGCGGCATCCACGTTACCCGGAACGACGAACACGTCTCTCCCCTGCTCAAGCGCTCTTGATGCTGTAATGAGCGCGCCGCTTTTCTTCGGCGCTTCGATCACTGTGATGCCCAGCGACATGCCGCTTAGAATCCTGTTGCGCATCGGAAAATGCGGCGGTACAGGCGGCGACCCCGGGGGATACTCGCTTATAACCGCGCCTGCGTGTGCCGTTTCGTCATAGATGCTCCCGTTCTCAGGCGGGTATATGACATCAAGCCCGCAGCCTATAACCCCAAGCACAGGGCTACCCCCTCGCAAGGCCCCGCGCGTAGCCGCAGTATCAACGCCGCGCGCAAGACCGGTGATGACGATAATACCCCTGCTTGATAAATCATAACCTAATTTCTCCGCTGATTTGATGCCATAGGGCGTGCATCTTCTTGTACCGACGATTGACACAACCGGTTCATCATCTATTATCGGCAACGCTCCGTTAATATAGAGGACTATCGGCGGGTCGTAGATATTCTTTAGTCTATCCGGGTACTCCGAATCTTGAAGTGTCAATACACGGCAATTTATCCGCGCACAATCCGCCAGAATTTTATTGGCAGGGTTGATGTCTTTTTTCATCAATCGCGGTATATCGCTTTTTTTCACGCCTTCTATGCCGATATAATCCTTCTCGGCTGCGTAAAAAACACTCTCGGGCGTACCAAATTGCCTCAGCAGGGCGCCGGCTGTAACAGCCCCGACACCGCTGAGAGAAGATAACCAGACCCAGTATTTCAGTGACGACATTGATGCACCTCGGTTTAGGGATTCTCATTTGCCATGCATCTCCCGGCTTTCCACATAATGATTCCGGCAGCGACGGCGGCGTTTAGGGATTCGCACTCGGGGGTTATCGGGATTTTTATTCTTTCATCGCACAGCGACAGCACAGGCTCTGAAAGCCCTTGGCCTTCGTTCCCTATCGCTATGATTGAGCTACGTAAATCAGCTTCCGAGAAATCACGGCTGTCTTCGCCTATGCTTGCGCCTATAATTTTTATGCCGTTTCTTTTAAGCGCAGCCAGCTCTTCGCTCGTAATAACGCGGGTTGCTTGCTTGAATATCGCGCCCATTGTGGCGCGGATTGTTTTTGGATTATACACATCGGCGCAATCCCCTGTGAGCATCACGCTTTTCATTCCGAATGCGTTAGCGGTGCGGATTATCGTCCCGACATTGCCCGGGTCTTGTACGCTGTCAAGGAGTATATGCGTTCCTCTTGCGCCTGTCGTGCCCGCATAGGGCACATAGCTGTCAGCGGCGGGTATTTTACATGTAAAGAGAACTTCCTGGGCGTTTTTCAGCGGTGAAACCGAATTGATTATTGAGCGTTCTGTGAAGCACAGCCTCGTTTCACGCGGAAGCGCAAATGGTAATTGCGATGAGGTAAGCACGATTGGTATGGAAACGCCGCTCTTTACGGCTTCCTCCAGCAATACCGCCCCATCACAAAGAAACTCCCCGCTGTGCCTGCGATAACCGCTGTCCGAGCCAAGTTTCTTTATATGTATGCATATGGGGTTGCGCCTGCCGGTAATTGTATCCAATTTAGAGTTCTCGATTCAATGTGGTAAGTATACTGGGTTGCACTGTGTTACGGCGTACTCGCGGACACGCTTCAAACTCCCGCCTTTTACTGCTTTGCGGGCGTTATTACGCTATGTTCAGTATCTTGAACCTAAGCACCCCTGCCGGGGCGTTAACTTCGACTATATCGCCTTTTCTGCGGTCCATAAGTCCTCTGCCGATTGGGGAGTCATCGGATATCCTGCCCATTGCCGGATCTGCTTCTTGGGAACCGACAATTTCGTATGTGTCATCCGTGCCAAACTCAACGTCATGCACCGTGACCTTGCTACCTATGCCGACACTGTCGGTTCTGTCGGAAGCGTAAACAATCTCCGCGTTTTCTATGAGATTTCTGATCTCCGCGATTTTCGAGTACAGCTTCCCCTGTTCGGTTTTCGCTTCATCATACTCGCTGTTCTCCGTAAGGTCGCCAAAAGACCTGGCTTCCTTAATTTGCTCGGCTACTTCTTTCTCGCGGACTGTCTGGAGGAAGTGAAGCTCGTCTTTTAGTTCCTGGAGCCGCTCCTCACTCATCTTGTACTTTGCATCCTTAAACATAAATCTTTTCCTTTCAGTGATATAACGGGACTTGGTGTTTTCTCGTAGAAAAAACTCCGCTGCGCCTTATCGGCATCAGCAGACTTTCGATATTATAAATGGATTATAATGAGGCTTTCGCAATTTGTCAAGAGCCAATCGGTTTTTATCTGTTTATTTCACTAAAGAAAAGCTGCTGATCACGAGAAAATTATAGTCTGTACCGTGCCTTGCGCTCGGACGGCTATTTCTGTGCCCCTTGTCGCTCAATGAAACGTCCTGTTTCAATTCGCGAACGCTCCACCGTCCATGGTTGCGCTCTGCGGGGC
>Ga0099364_10003100_pt1 | contig 26074 bp, 23 predicted proteins | sample TergutTh196P3_FD_73070 | JGI IMG/M metagenome (GOLD analysis project Ga0099364, IMG submission 73070) | Microcerotermes parvus P3 segment gut microbial communities from Pointe-Noire, Republic of the Congo - Th196 P3 | ecosystem: Host-associated > Arthropoda: Insects > Digestive system > Gut ...
GCCCCGGTCCCCATCTTGCCCTCCCAGCTCGTCTGGGGCAACATGGAGACATCCAATTTATTTCCCACAAAGGAGAGCAGGCGGACGATGCCTTTTTTCATGAATCCCCTCGCCCAGAAAAACACGGCCGCCGGGGCGGGGCCCGCCACAGTCGCGGGCCAGGGTGTCGCGGCGGCCTCGATGCTGATTATGTTCATCCCCAATATCCTGCTTTTTATCATCATGCAGAGCCGGGTGATGAACACGATGGCGTATTCGGGGATGAAATAGGTACACTATATGAAAAAACTATGGATGCTGGCGGCCTGCCTTATGGTGCTGGGCGGCTGTGCCGGTGCTGAAACGGAGAATAGAGATATGTTAACAGATGGACTTTCTATCATTATCAAAAATGCGGGAACGGGCCGCTACTTGAACATGCAACTGGCCGGCATGGTCGAGCAAGCCAAGGTCATCCAGCTCGCCCAGACGCGGATGCTGGATGAGGTATGGCTATTGGAGCAAGACGGTGCCCACTGGCGGATTAAAAACGCCATGACGGGCCGCTATATTTCCTGGCGCAGCCATGAGGCCGGGGGGATTATCGAACTCAAAAGCATGGCCGACGAAAGCGGGTTGTGGCAGATAACACAGGCTGCCGACGACGGCTCATACAGCATCCGCCCGGCGGCCGATGCGGGGGATACTGCCTTGGCTTTCGGCTTTGCGGCGGACGATATCTCGGTGATGAATGAACCGCTGCTGCTGGAATTTTCCGGGGAGACACCCCTGCTTGCCTGGGAGTTTATCGAAGTCGAGCTGCCATTCGGGGTACCCGCGATGCTGCCCGTGGCCGGCGATATCTTTCATTCGTCCTGCCCGCAGATGATCAAAGACGGTGATACCTACTACCTCTACATCATGTACCCCGGCATCAGCATCAAGGAATCACAGGACATGGTCAACTGGAAAAGCGTCGGGCGGGTTTTTCCCGGCGGCGATCCCTCCTGGCTGGCTGCAGAGGTGCCAGGCTATGGAATCTGGGCACCGAGCGCCTACCGCATCGGCGATCTGTATTATGTCTATTATTGCATATCGACGATCGGGAGCCAGAACTCGGCCATCGGGGTGGCGGTCAACACCACCTTGGACATCGAATCGCCGGACTTTAGGTGGCGTGACCTCGGGATGGTAATCCGCTCCCACACGGGCGATGCCTATAATTGCATCGACCCGAACATCATCATGGACGATAGCGGACGCATTTGGCTGACCTTCGGCTCTTTCTGGAATGGCCTGTATCAGATGGAGATAGACCCGGCCACGGGGCATCTCATCGACCCGGCCGCCGAGCCCATCCATATCGCCCAGCGGACGGTGAATAACGGTGCCATAGAAGCGCCCTGGATCGTCCGGCGCGATGGTTATTACTATCTCTTTGTCGCCTTTAACCCGATGGATTTAAGCTACCACAACCGCGTCGGGCGCAGTGAGAGCGTCCACGGGCCCTACCTGGACAGGGAAGGCCGCGAGATGCTGAAGGGTGGCGGCAGTGTCGTGACCCAGGGCCTCTTGGAGATGACGATGCCGGGCCATGCCTCTGTCTTTATCGACGACGATGGCAGTTGCTACCTTGTCGGCGAGTATTTCCGGACGGCCTCGCTGTCCGACTTCCCCAGTATACTTTATATCAGCAGCATCGTCTGGGATGACGAAGGCTGGCCAATCACGGCGCTGACACCGGATATTTATCTGGAAAAAAATTAAAGGAGGCCACACATGGACACAACGATAGCACGCCCGGAATATCCCCGCCCCGACTTTACGAGGGAGGGTTGGCAAAGCCTGAATGGCACATGGGATTTTTGCTTTGACGACGAGGACCGCATCGAAGCGGGGGGTGATTTCGCCGCCTTCCCCGCCGCGACGAAAATCACCGTACCCTTTTGCTACCAATCCGCCATGAGCGGCATCGGCAGCAGCGAGGTCCATCCCGTCCTATGGTATAGGCGGACATTTGACGTGGATATGGCCGACGGCCGCGTCCTGCTCCACTTTGGCGCCGTAGATTACCTGGCCAAGGTCTGGCTAAACGGGGTATTCCTCGGTAGTCACGCAGGCGGCCATAGTGGCTTTCATTTCGATGTCACGGCCCAGGTGCGGGAGCAAGGTAACGAGCTGATTGTCAAGGCCGAAGACTATGAGGAGAGGGATAAGCCGAGGGGGAAGCAGACCTGGACAGGTGAAAAATTTGGCTGCTGGTATACCGCCACATCGGGGATATGGCAGCCCGTCTGGCTGGAGTACGCTGGCAGCGCCTACTTCACGCAGATAAAAATCACGCCCGATGTCGAACGGCTCCAGGCCCTGTGTGAGGTCTTCTTGTCCTCGCCCCGGCCGCTACGGGTGCGGGCGGTTGCCAGTTTTTCCATCGACGGCCGCAAGCAGGAGATGACGGCAGAGACGCTGGTCGAGGACGGATATGGGCAGTTGGTGTTTGCCTTCCCCGACCACGACATCCGCCAGCACTACATCCTCTGGTCGCCGGAGGAACCGAACTTGATCGATGTGTGCTGTGAAACGCTGGATTTGCCGGTCAATGACCGTGTGCAGACATATTTTGGCATGCGCCAGATTGAGGTGATAAACGGCCGCATCTGGCTCAATGGCGCCAACCTCTTCCAGCGCCTGGTGTTGGACCAGGGTTATTGGAAAGAATCACTGCTGACACCGCCGAGCGACAAGGCGATCATCGCGGACATCCGCCTCACCAAAGAGATGGGCTTCAACGGTGTCCGCAAGCACCAAAAAATCGAGGACCCCCGTTACTACTATTGGGCGGACCGGATGGGCCTCCTGGTCTGGGGCGAGATGCCGTCGGCGTACTGTTATAATGATAATGCGGTCACAAGGAGCGCCGATGAACTGGCTGCTTTCATCCGCCGGGACTATAACCACCCCTGCATCGTCGCCTGGGTGACAATCAATGAAAGCTGGGGTGTCCGGCAGATCGTCACCAGCCGCCAGCAGCAAGATTACGCGAAGGCGCTGTATTATCTCGCAAAGGCCCTCGACCCGACGCGGCTGGTCAGCTCGAACGACGGCTGGGAGCAGCTAAATGACACCGACATTTGCGCCATCCACGATTATGCCCTTTTCGCCGACAATGTGGACAAATATGATGATTTCGATGACTTCCTGACCCATGCCGCCCTGCATCGGCCCCTGTACGCGCAGGGTCACGCGCATCGCGGCCAGCCTGTCTTGATGACGGAGTATGGCGGCATCGCCTTCGAGGATAAGGACGAGACATCCTGGGGCTATTTTGGCAAGGTGAAGACCGAGGAAGAATTCCTCGCCCGTCTGGGACCGGTGACGGCGTATCTGGTGCAATCGGGGCGGTTTTGCGGTTTTTGTTACACCCAGCTCACGGATGTCATGCAGGAGACCAACGGCCTGTTGACGGCGGAAAGGGAAGTGAAGGTGGACTTGCAAAAACTAAAAGCATTGATAGATTCTGGGAAAACGAACAAATAGCGAAGTTAGCGGACGAAAATCACCGATCCCGGATAAGCGGCCACCACTTCGTCGGATGTGAGCAGGGGGATTTGCTCCGCTTGGGATTGCGCCAGTAAAATCCGGTCGAAAGGGTCTTTATGCAGTGGTGGCAGGGATGAAACCAGTAATGTGTGCCGCCCGCTGATGGCGAGTTCCTCATATCCTGCGTTCAAAAGCCCGGTATAAAACAGGGCTGGATCTACATCAAAATCACTGCGGCCGAGCGCACGTTTGATGACAACCTCCCAGATGCTTGCCGGGCTGAATAATAAAGCGACGGCAGGGTCATCAAAAAAGCGCCTCGCCCCGGACGGTAATGCGCCTGCTGCCGCCCAGAGTAAAATATGCGTGTCTAAAAGCAGTCTCATGGGCCGACCTCGAACATGGAGGCAATGTCTTCACTACCCATGCGGTCAAAATCGGCGGGAACTTTTATCTGGCCCTTCATAAATCCGGTGCGCTCGGGCATCGCCGGCTGCTCGCAAGCCCTGACGACCACCATCGGCCGCCCCGACTTGGCGATTATAAAAGGTTCGCCCGCCGCCGCCATCTGTACCAGGGCGGAAAGTTGGGTCTTGGCGGCATGGATGTTGACTTGCTTCATGTTAATCTCCCATGCCGCGCCTTGGCGCGGCTTTGAATGGACTTAGTTTAACAAACTAAGTTTAGCATATGCGAAGGGGGTGGTCAAGTGGTTTTTGGGTTATGACAAAGATGAATTTGATAAATCGTATCTATAGACTAATCTGCGCAAAAACTGTATACTTGAATTTGGAAGGAAAATATGTATACATTCCATGAAGGGGAGAAAAGGCATGTTAAGCAGACAGGTACTAATAGACGAAATTGAATCATTGTCACCGGACTATATTGACGAGGTATATCATTATGTATCCTTCCTAAGGCAATTCAAGCCCAAAAAGACCAGTGACTTGACATTGGCAAGCGAGCAATCATTGGCAAGGGATTGGCTTCTGCCAGAGGAGGATGTCGCATGGGAGTATTTGTAAAAGGAGATATTGTAGTCCTGCCATTTCCTTTTTCTGATTTGAGCGCGAGCAAAAGGCGTCCAGCCTTGGTATTGGTCAGTTCACAAAGGGATGATGTTATTTTGTGTCAAATCACGAGTAGGAATATCAAGGATAATAAAGCCATCAGTATTAACATAGACGATGTGGAAAATGGTTCATTGAGGGAAATTAGCAATATTAGACCGAACAAATTATTCACGGCTGATAAAAGTATTATTCTATACAAATTGGGCAACTTAGTTCCTGTGAAAACAAATGCTGTCATCAGCATAATAGTCGATATGTTCCGGGATGAAACGTAATTTTTATCGGATATAGCCGGATTCGTGGATATTGCTTTCACGGTCATCAGCATCATCGTGACAATGGTCAATATCCGCAAAGCGGCTAAAATAAACCAACAGCAAAACAGCAACCGCTCAAGCCAGGGCTAGGTTGCTGTTTTGTGACTTAATCCAAGGCCGAACCACTATCGGTGGCACTCTTTTATAATCAAGTTATAAGGTTGGAGTGGGTGAAAGTCAAGGGTGAATTTGAAAAATGACAAATGGCAGTAGCAAACGGGTATTTGTAACGGAAATCCCATCGACAAGGAATGACAGGGAATGACCAGCCAAAAATCAATGGATTAACCGAGCAAGTCCACCGAGCAATAGTGCCACACGGCATCCGAATATTTCCTCAACGTGTCGGGGGAGCCGGCAAACAACTCATCGAACTTGCCAGCACCGGTCTTTTTCCGCAGAATTAGTTCAATGCTTTTTGCTTTATTCATATCCAGTTCATTTCCTTTTAGAAGGGTCATTGGCTTGGCATGGATGTTTCCGTTGAACCCAACTGTGCAATTGGAGTGTCCGGCGGCAAAGGAACAAATGATGCGGTTTTTCTTGAAGTCTTCCTCGACCATCGTTGACAGCGAAAAGATGCCGAATATGTCTTCCATGACCGACAGTTTACGCCTGACAGTACCCTTTACCACTTTTGGTGAATGACCCGGTTTATCGAAGTCGAAATCGTCTTCTTTAATGGTGCCATCAAGGCATTTTTCAAAAAAGAGCAAGGCGGACAACCCGGAGCTTACCCCTGTCAAGTGCCTGTAATTGTCCATGTGGGCGTTGATTATATAGTATGGGTTCTTCTTGAATGCTTCAGAGCATAGCAAATATTGGTAATCAATGTAACATTCTTGATATTTCCTTGCATTGTCTATCAGTGATTGCCTGACATGTTCCTTGAACGTGGTTTTGACTGACATGGTTTCCCCAATAACTAAGGGTGGTTTTCACCACCCTAGTTAAATTTTTCACAGTTTATTCTGCAATGGGAATGAGTTTTAAGTCTTCATCCCGACCACTGGGACAGGTTTTGAGTCTCTGGCCCGACTTATGGTTACATTATAAGCCATGTCCGGCCATCCGTCAATTGTTTATTAAAATATTTTCGAGCATTTTCACGGAAGTTGATAAATCGTATCTATAGACTAATCTGCGCAAAAAGGCAATTCAAGCCAAAAAGACCAGTGACTTGACATTGGCAAGCGAGCAATCACTGGCAAGGGACTGGCTTCTGCCAGAGGAGGATGTCGCATGGGAGTATTTGTAAAAGGAGATATTGTAGTCCTGCCATTTCCTTTCATCAGTCCATCTCGACGACAACCTTCATATAGCGACCACCCTTTTCGCGGACGGAGACAAATGCGGCATCCAGCTCCGCAAAACCCAGCCGATGGCTGATGAGTGAATCCAAGCGAAGAGCGGCAGCGTGAGCAACGGCCTCTTGCCAGTCGGCGGGGTAGCGGGAATTCCAAGACCCTTTTACGTCGAGCTGCTTACGGAGAATTTGCCAATAAGTCTCACGCCCCAAGCGAAAATCCATGCCCGGATTGCCTATCAGGACGAGCTGGCCGCCGGGCCGCGCCAGGTCTATCGCCCGGCTGAGGGCATCCGCCTTTCCGACCGCCTCGAAGCAGGCATCATAATACCCCGGAGTCGCCACATCATCGTGGCCGAGGACATCGGCCACCAATCCATGTTTAATAAAAAGCCATCGTGCGACTAGGCGGCCAATGATGCCATTGCCGACCACGGCCACGCTCCGGACATCCGACAAATCGAGCCGTCTGACGGCGTGCAGGGCAACGGCAGCCGGCTCCAATAATGCCGCCTGTGAAAAAGTCATCTCATCCGGCAAAGCTACAAGATTCCACTCCGGCACGGCGACATATTCCGCAAATCCGCCATCCCGGCGTGAGCCCAGATAATCATAATCCACGCAGGTCTCATATCGCCCCGCCGCACAGGAATCACAGGCATGGCAAGGCAGGAGGGGGAAGACCCCGACCCGTCTGCCACAGGCCGTTACACCGGAAAACTCGTGTCCGGGGATGAGCGGATAACGGTATGCGCCCGCATGAAAGACACGGGCCATGTCGGACTGGCAGATGCCCGCCGCCTTGACCCGCACCAAGACCTCGCCTGCCCGCGTCTGCGGGATGGGAACGTCCTTTAGTTTAAGCTCGGCCACGCTGTCCAGGACCCATGCCTTCATTTGCTTTCCACCATCCCGCGAAAACGCTCCAAATCCGCCTCCGTCGTCAGCTTGAAATTCGCCGGATTACCCGCGCACAGGGCAATCCTCAGACCATGTTCCAACGCTATTTGCGAACTGCCGCGAAAGGCCGCCAGTTCATCCTCGGATAAACCCTCGTGCATGTCCATATAACGCTTAAAATCAAAGCACTCGGGTGTCTGTCCGGCATACAAGCCGTCGCGGGCCAGTGTCTCCGATGCCACACGACCATCCGCGCTGCGGTAGGTAGTGTCGGTGACGGGCAGGGCCGGCATGGCCCCGTCATGGCTGCGTGCAGCCCTTATGACAGCTTCGATGTCAGCCACCGTCACGAGCGGCCGGACGGCATCGTGGATGATGACCCGCTCCGGCGCATACCCACGTATGGCCAGCAGGCCTTTGTATATCGAGTGCTGGCGCGAAGTGCCCGCCCCGGCATGTATGACGGGAACACCCAACTCCAGGGTGGAAAGCATATCCTGCCAGGCCGGAGCCAGGACGACGCAGATTAAGTCTATTTCGGCGCAGTCCGCGAAGGTCCGCAGACAATACGACATGAGCGGCTGCCCCCCGACCTCAATGAATTGCTTCGGCCTGCCATGGCCCGGGAGCCGCTCGCTTTTGCCCCCGGCTAAAATCATGCCAACATTCACTTTCCTACTCCCCCAGTGCTTGTAATATTTCGGCATATGTCCTGTCTTTGCCAAACAAGGCCGCCGTGCCCAGGACGAAGCCTTTCACACCCAACGGCGCAAACTTCCTGATATTTTCAGGCGAGCCATGCCCATCCCAGAAAATCTCGAATGAATATCTCTCCTTTAACAATGCCAGCTCATTTATTTTATCCTCGATATAAGGCAGGTATGTCTGCCCGGCACTGCCGGGGTTCACACCCATCACGAGAACACGGTCAACAACATTCAAAAGCTCGATGAAGTCTCCGGCCATCCGTCCGGGGCTGATGACTATCGCCGGCTGCATCCCATGTTTCACGATTTCATCTATCGTGGTCGCGGCATGGTACTCGCTTTCCGGGTGGATGTAGAGGACATCGGCGCCCAGCTCGGCGAACATCCCGACATGGCGGACGGGATTTTTTATCATCAGGTGGACCTCCACGGCCTTTTTCGTCGCCCGCCTGATATAGCGGAGGTCGTGTATGCCCATGCCGAAGTTCGGCACGAAGATGCCGTCCATGATGTCAATGTGGAAAGAGTCGATCCCGGCTGCTTCCAGGGCGTGGATTTCCCGCTCCAGATGCCCGTAATCCGCACACATCATCGAGGCGGAGAATATGGTTTTTTTCATTGTGCATGCCCCCTAAAATACTCTATCGTTCGCGCCAGCCCCTCATCCAGCCCCACCTTCGGCTCCCAGCCCAGCTTGTCCTTCGCCAGTTGTATGTCCGGCTTGCGTTGCCTCGGGTCGTCATGCGGCAGGGGCAGATGGACGATTTTCGAGCCGCTGCCCGTCAGCCCTATCACCTTCCGGGCCAACTCCAGCATCGTGAACTCGACGGGATTACCCAAATTCACCGGCCCGGTGAAGTCATCGGCACTGTGCATCAGGCGGATCATCCCCTCGACCAGGTCATCGACATAGCAAAAACTGCGGGTCTGGCTACCGTCGCCGTGAATGGTGATGTCTTTACCCGTGAGGGCCTGGACGATGAAATTAGAGACCACCCGCCCGTCGTCCGGGCACATATTGGGGCCGTAGGTGTTGAAGATACGCATCACCTTTATGTCTATGCCGCCATGACGGTGATAGTCAAACATCAGGGCCTCGGCGGCCCGCTTGCCCTCATCGTAGCAAGCCCGCAGGCCGATGGGATTCACATTGCCCCAATAGGCCTCATTCTGGGGATGGTGCCGCTCGTCCGGGTCGCCGTAGACCTCGCTGGTGCTGGCCTGCAATATCCGCGCCTTTATCTGCCCGGCCATCTCCAGCATATTGATCATGCCCAGGACATTGGCCTTCATCGTCCGGATCGGGTTATGCTGGTAGTGGATGGGGCTGGCAGGGCTGGCGAGGTTATATATGCGATCCGCCTCGATGTAAAAGGGCTCGATGATGTCATGGCGGATGAATTCAAAATTTGGGTTCCCGATCAAATCGCGGATATTCGCCTTGCGCCCCGTGAAGAGATTGTCCACGCAGATGACCTCATGGCCATCGCCCAGCAGCTGTTTGCATAGATGCGAGCCGATGAAGCCCGCCCCGCCCGTCACTATTATCCTGTCCATGTCTTTCTCCTCCACTTCGTCATTGCGGACCTGCTCCGCTCCGTTCAGAATGACATTCCATTTCTTTGTCATTCTGAGCGAAGCGAAGAATCTTTCTTTTTATTTATGAATCACCTAACTACCGATATATCGCCTTCTCCACATGCCTGATCCGCAGTCCGCCGACATTCGCCATGAAATACAACGATGTCAGCATTTCCACTATGTACGACAGTTCCCTGCCCCCGCCCATGCCGCCCACGGCCTGCGCCTCCAGATACTGCGTGATACCAAAGAGCCAGCCGGCAAAGTCGGCATACACATCACGCCGGGCCACGACGAGATTATAGGCATAGATATATTTCCCCTCCAGACAACGAATGTAGCCGCCGTACTCAGCGGGATGGAGCTTACGCAAAGCCGCCAACACGGCCTCCATCCCCTCGCAACTGATGAAGCGGGCGGATTGGGCCAGCGTACTTAGCGGACACATATAGGGCAGGGGCAAGATGGCATCCACGCCTTCGCCCAGCATATCCGGTGTGACCAGCAGATGGCGACGGTAGTGCTGGACACCGACCCAGGGGGCGACGGCGTTTTTCCACAGCCAATACATCACGCTGCCCTCATAATATTGCCCGTTTTGCGCCGATATATTCTCGCCTGTGTCATCCCGCAACGCACATATGCAGATGTCCGACAGGGCCGCCCCGGCTTGGATGGGGATGACCCAGGGGCGGCGGGGTGGGGGAGCAAGCAGCGGCCGGTCCAGGGGATGGTGTACTTCATATAATGCCAGCTCGCTACCCGCGCCCGTCTCCGCTGCCGGGGAGAAGCAGCCCAGGCTATCGTAATAGGCACTCATCAGCAGATGCTCATCATGCGACGAGAGTGTGAATATATGCTCATGCCCGGCCTGTTCCAGCACTACTTTGATCTCGTCTTGCAATATCTCCGACACGGCGATGATGACCAGTGTGTCCGGTGGTACCGTGTCCAAACCTGCCACGGGCAGGCCCTCGATCTCGGCCGGGTTACCCTCCGGGCGGCTGACGATGAAGCAGAGCGGCATCCGCCCGGTCAGATGCCTTATCGCCCGGTATGCGCCATATGCCACCACCTGCGCCCCGTAGATGGCGAAGCTGGCGTGGTTGTTTATCACATTTAACAGCTTTTTCATACGTCATTGCGGCCTCCGAGCCGCAATCCCCCACTTCTTTCCTCACATTACAGGCACTTTACTTATCCCCGGCCAACTCCACCTCCGCCCGCCCAAGCGCCGCCGCCACTACCTTGTCCATGTCCATGTAACGATATGAACCCAGCCTGCCGCCGAAGATGAGCCACGGACAGGCCTTCGCCAGTTCCCCATACGTAGCATATAAAGCATTGTTTTCCTCATCATTGACCGGATAATAGGCCTCGCGGCCCGGCTCCCAGGCTTGCGGGTACTCGTGGGTGATGACCGTCCTTTTAGCGGCCGCCTTGCCCGGCTCGAAATGCTTATGCTCGATGCAACGGGTGTATGGCGTGAAGTGGTCGGTATAGTTTATGATGGCGGCCTCCTGATACTGCTCCATGTCCAATACCTCGGTCTTAAACTCCAGACTGCGGTAGGCCAGATGTCCCAGGCGGTAGCCAAAATACTCGTCAATCGCCCCCGTGTAGACGGTTTTCTCCGCCAGAGCGTCCAGGCACTCTTTGTCCTCCAGGTAATCAACGCCCAAGCGGATCTCGATACCGGACAGCATCCGCCCTATCATCCGGGTGTAGCCGCCTACGGGGATGCCCTGGTGGGGGTCGTTGAAGTAATTATTGTCGAAAGTGAAGCGCAGGGGTAGGCGGCGGATGATGAAGGGTGGCAACTCGCGGCAGGGTCGGCCCCATTGCTTCTCGGTGTAGCCCTTGATTAACTTCTCGTAGATGTCGCCGCCGACCAGCGAGAGGGCCATTTCCTCCAGGTTTTCCGGCTCTTTTTTTCGGTAGGGCGCGGTCTGGATGTCCATTTTCGCCTTTGCCTCCTCCGGGGTGGCGACACCCCATATCTGGACAAAGGTGTGCATATTGAAGGGAAGGTTATATAGCTCGCCGTGGAAGTTCGCCAGCGGCGAGAGGATGAAGTCGTTAAAATCGGCAAAACGCCGCACATAATCCCAGACCGCCCCGTTTGCAGTATGGAAAATGTGGGGGCCGTAGCTGTGGACCTCTATGCCCTCCAGCTTGTGGCTGTGGCAGTTTCCGCCGATGAAGTGCCGCCGCTCGACGACCAGGCAACGCTTGCCCGCCGCCGTCATCCGCTCGGCGAAGGTCGCGCCGTATAACCCGGCCCCGACGATGAGGTAGTCATATTTTTTCATAAATACCCCTTTGCATCCGTCATTGCGAGGAATGAGCGAAGCGAATGACGAAGCAATCCAGTAATGAGAACAAGCGATTCTTTGCGCTGGATTGCTTCGGCCTGTAAAACAGCCTCGCAATGACGATTACTTGTATGCATATCCCCCGGGATGACTTTCATGCCATCCCCAAGCATCCTTTATGATACTCTCCAAATCACTCCGCTCCGGCACCCAGCCAAGGACGGCCTGCGCCTTGTCGGCCGCCGCCACCAGCACGGGCGGGTCTCCGGGACGCCTGGCGGCTTCCTCATACATAATCGCCCTGCCCGTCACCTTCCGGGCGCAGTCTATCACTTCCAACACCGAATGACCCCGGCCCGTGCCAAGGTTGAACACGTCCGTTTCACCACCATCCTCCAGATAACGCAGGGCCAACAGATGTGCCTGTGCTAGGTCAAGGACATGGATGTAGTCACGGATGGCCGAGCCGTCCGGGGTGGGGTAGTCCGTGCCGTAGACCCGCAGCCCTGACTCTATGCCCCCACCGCCACGCACCAGCCCCGTCATGGCAGCACCAGACGCCGCCTTTTCCCGCAATGCGGCTTTCAATACCAGCGGAATCAAGTGGGTCTCCAGCCGATGGGCCTCGCCGATACTCCCGTCCGGCATCGCCCCAGCGGCATTGAAATAGCGCAGGGAGACAGACTTGATTCCATAGGCCGCGTCAGAGCGGCGTAGGAGGCTCTCGACATAGAGCTTCGACTCGCCATAAGGATTGCAGGGCCTTTGCGGGACATCCTCGGTGATCGGCACCGGCACATCCTCGCCATAGGTGGCACAGGTGGAGGAAAAGACCAGCCGCCCCACCCCGGCATCGCGCATGGCGGTGAGCAGGCTGGCCGTGCCACCGATATTATTCTGATAATACGCCAGCGGATCCTTCATGCTCTCGCCGACGAGGGCGAAGGCGGCAAAGTGCAGGACAGCGCATATCCCGTGGCGCTCCATCACATCACAAAGCAGCGCCGTGTCGGACAGTTCACCCTCCACGAGGGTGAACCCCCGCACCGCTTCGCGGTGGCCCTCGGAGAGGTTGTCATAGATGATGCAGTGATAGCCGGCTTCGCGCAGGATGCGGGCGCAGTGTGAGCCGATGTAGCCGGCACCGCCGGCGATGAGGATGGGGGTCATGGGGTGGCTCCTCCGAACTACTCAATATAGCTTATCGCTTTTCAAAACCGCACAGGGAAACAGTCCATTCATCACCACATGGTATGCGTATAAAGTCATACTCCATTGCGAACTCATCAACGGCCTGTTTTGTTCCTGGTAAATCGGCCAGATAATAATCATGCACCCAAACGACACCACCCTTCGCCATTCGTGGAGTAAAAAACCTAAGCGCCATGAGCGTCGGTTGATATAAGTCCATATCCAAATTCACAAATGCAAAGCTTTCATGTTCCAAGCCAGCAAATGTTTCGGGAATATAGCCTTTATGAATAATCACATTTTCCCTATGCGGGCAACGTGCCAAAGCAGCCTTTTCACTGCCGTAATTAAACAAAACACTACAATCATCGAGCCATTTCATAGCAAGAGCGGAAGTTTCATGACTTATATCCCTTGCATCAAAACCGCTAAAAGTATCAAAGAGATACAGCTTCCGTTTCGGGAATATCTCATTGATATATCCCGCAAAATGCCCACGATTGACACCACATTCGGCAACTGCACCATTTACAGATTCTAACTCTATCGCCAGTTTTCGCAAACTCGCCACTCGCGGGTCATGACGGATAGCTATATTGTCCACGGATATTTTTTCTTCATCAATACCCATCGCCAACAACTGAGGGTAAATACTATCCACCGCTTTTGCGCCTCCTGTTTGACCACACATTGTATAATCGTTCACACATATGATGATTTGGTCAAAATCATGGTCTTTTATGTTCTCTGGAGGGATTATCTTATGACCCAAACAAGTCTTCTCCCACAAGGAAGCATTATTGTCCACAAATCCGACTATCTGTGCAGTTTTCTCCTGCTGTGCGTATAAACTCCCAAAATGCCCGGCTCCGAATATTATTATCTTCATTTCCACACTCCTTTAACAAAGCAAGCCAATCTTATCCAGGGCGACACCCAGCCCCACCAATCTCTCTTTTATCTCGCTGTAATACAAGCGACTGGCGATAACTACCCGGTCAAAACAATCCGCCTTGTCACGTAAATATTCGGGCCTTTGAATTTTCGTGCCATGAAAATCGCCGCCCCATTTTTCTGGCGCAGAATCCACCACGCAGACCAGCTTCGCCCCTTTTTCTTTTATTTGCCGGAACGCTTCCTCTCCGAAGCCACCGGTGCCATATATGGCGTAGCTCGAATCCGCACGGATGTCCGTTTCAGGGGCGGTATAATCCATCTGTGCGGACAATTCAATGATTTTCCGCTTATCCCACTTGGCGGCAACTGCCCTAAAATCGTCAATGACCGCAATGCCGTCAAAACCGATTTTCCGTAACGATAAAGCGTTTTTGTGCAACAGGGCCGCAAAACCTTCCGTCAGGGTGTCGGTATTTTTTACATACTTCGTGTCGCGGCTCTGTGGCCGGGAGAAATCAATATAATGCAATACACCGGGATTGATGACGCATTTTTTCAGCGAATCACAAAACATATCATCCATAATGACATTGTTGCTGTGTAAAAGGACATAATGCTGGTCGATATCCCACAGCAGCTTGTTTAGGCTAATACCTAATCGTTTATCAATCAGTAAAATCTCCACCCCCTCTACATTTCCGAACGTCTCACCCCATTCACGAAAGGCAGATTGACAGCGGCATAGAACATATGTTTTGTCAAACTGGCCCGCCTTTATCGCATCCGCACAGACGCCGTTACGCGACTCGCATATAATAATTTCGCTGAAACCCTGTGGGTATAGCTCTGACTTGGCCGCATGGAAACGGTCTTCGTATGCCTCGATATACGGTGTCGTGGCCCCAAATCTTTTATCCGATGCCTTACTCTCGTCTGCGATAATGCCATTATCTATCTTGACCACACTGGTTTTCCCCGCTTTGAGTTTTGGGCTGCCGAGGATAGCCAGCTTCTCGTGCATATGCGGCGAAACATCATCTATTCCTTCATTGGCATGGCGGGTGAAAGTATTGCAGGCTATCCCGCAGCATTCGCACCAGTTAAGCTGCTCCCCGAACTCGTCTACCTTTTTCTCCCACCATCCCGGCTCTATCGGCCAGCCGCCGGGGCCACCTAATAGCATATCCAAGGAAGCCGCTATTTCACAAAAGAAAGCACCCTTGGGAGTGATGGAAGCGCTCCATTCATTTTGAATCCAACACTCATCCCTCAGCTTCACCCATTCATCGTCAGCAATCCCCAGTTCCTTTCTGGTGATGAGTACCGGCTGATGATACATCTCATTTATGTGGTCGTTGTACGCCTGATAAAGAAACACATCCTGGATGGTCTCGTAATGCTTTTTATAGCTCGGCCCGGCTGATGACCACAAGCCAGGGCCGTTTATCGTATAACGCGCACCCATCCCACTGTCGTAGGCCATTGAGTTGTCCTGTTCCTTGGCGAATATCGCCTTAATAAACTCTTTTTGGGGGTATAGCAAGTTGTTGGCTTTCCCATATGCGTTAGGGTACTTGCTCTTTATGTATGCGGCAAATCGCTCGAACTCGGGATGTAGTGTCGGCTCGCCGCCCATGATCCCAACCGTTCCCACATAGCCTTCCATGGAATCGACGGCTTTTTTAAAGGTATCAAAATCCATGAAGAACGGTTTTTTGTGATGGCCGCAAAAGCGTGTGCAGTTAGAACACGCATGGATGCACGCATTGGTGATGTCGATCTGGATGATACGCATATCTTTTGGTGATTTCATGTTCTTTCCTTTCGGGAACGCAGATTAAGCCCGCAGTGACGCGCTCCTTTTACTCCTTTTCGTTCACTTGAAATGGGATATACAATGTGCTCTTCCTGTACGCCGAGTTTCAGCAAATACTCCCTTATCGCTTTGGCTATGTCCTTATTCTCTATGGCAATCAAGACCACATCATAATCCGCATCTAAAATTATGCTTGGGTCGGCTACGGGCGCACCCAATTCTTCCCATTTTCTGTCCACCCACAAAACCACTTGGCAATAGTGCGAGTCTATCAGTTGATGAAAATAAGTTTTCCCGACATCCCCCGCCCCATATAGTACTATCTTGGCACCCCTGGGAATGTGGCTTTCCGGAAAGAGAAAATGCCCTCCGATGCCCATATGTCTCAATGAGCAGTATCTTTCATAGAGCCACTGTTCCGGCTCTTCGTCCATGATTCTGTCTATCCATTCATATGTATGACTACTGTAGAAATAATCCTTGTCATGTCCTATAATGTCCAAATCGGCGAAGTATTTATCGCGCATATTGTGCCAGAGAAAGCGAAAACCCTCCCAGGATTTCATCGTGTCCAAATACCAAACAAGGTAATTCAAGCACTTGTTCACGAAGCTCTGCCGCACTTCATCATACGCACCCGCCTCACATAAGGCCTTTTTCAAGGCATGACAGGCCACGTACGCCCCGTCTGGCCACGCCGATTTCTTCTCCCTTTGGCTGCTTTCGATGTTTATGCGGTAGTAAACAAAACGCTTTTCGATGACTGTCAGGACCTTGGCTTTTATCAGCGCCATGGACGCAAAGAGTAAATCGTCCGCATGATGCACAGCTTGGAAGCGTAAATCGTTTTCCAATACGAAGTCCCGTCTAAGCAGCAGATTCCATGCCGACCCGATGCAAAGTTGGAAAATATGCCCCGGACAGTCCCTGTATGAGAACACGGTCTTTTCCGGTACAAACTGCGTGTGCAAGATTGCACCCGGCACGGTCGTCACACCTAGCTTGTCATCGTAATAATTACCATCGCAGAGTACGACACAAACGCCGCTCTCTTTGGCCCTGCCATTCATTTCCTCTAACATCGTCAAATCAAAGAAGTCGTCGGAGTCGAGGAACGAGACAAACTCCCCATTGGCCGCCACCAATCCCACATTGCGGGCCGCCGCCGCTCCCGCACTGGTATTTTCTTGTGTGATCACACGCAGTCTTTTATCCTTTTGTGCGTATGTCCGTAAAATACCCGGGGAATCGTCCGTAGAGCCGTCATCCACGCAAATGACTTCAATGTCCGTGAGCGTCTGGGCCAGTATGCTGTCCAAGCATTGGCTTAGGTAACGGGCGGTGTTGTATACCGGTATGATGACGGAAACTTTGGGTCTATCCATGTTCTACCCCCTGTACATCTGTCATTGCGTCAATCTCAAAGGCCGTGTGGGGGGCAATTAGATTAACATAGCGACAAATCTTTTCTGGTTTTATGCCAAACTTCATTAGCTGGCTTTTTATACCCAATATATAATCATCGGCTAGAGATATCACAAATGCCCCCTCCGGATATTGGCGGGCGGCATCCGTGGGCGAGAAAATCATCCTACCCATATAACTTTCACCCCAACGGCTTGTGTTATTATCACAAAAACCCACGACATCTATGCCACAGCGCAAAAGGTAGCAAAAGACAGCCCCGCCGATTTCACCAGCACCGAAAATCAATATTGTTGATTGCTGATTCAGATATCTAATAAAATCACATAAAAGCTTTTGGTCATACTCCGTTTGTTGCCTTAATCTTTGGTAAAACTGACTGGAATCGTCAAGTAATAGCTTTATTTTTATGTATGAAACCGGGTTTACCCATATCCGGGCAGCATCGTCCATACTATCATATGCTTCTTGAAATATACCCTTGAAGCGTAATATACGGTTTTGAATTTTACGGCTCGTTTCTCCACTACCAAGGTAAATAATACCTAGGTTGTATGAAAACATCTCAAAAAGACGTGCGTATATCATGGGACAACACAGACGGAAAGGCTCAAAGGACGCATCGGCCAGACAGCGCATAACATACTCCAATTCCCATGTGATAAAATCACAGGTGTTTTTATTGTAAACCGACGAACCCGTATTATCTCGGCGGTATCTGTAGTGGGAACGGTCAATATAGATTACTTTTTCTGCATGAATCAATGTTTGTAACACGAAACCTATATCTTGAAAAGCTGCACCTGGTGTCTCATTTTGCTTGATTCGTTTTCTTTCAATAAAATTCTTTGCATACAATCCGTTCCATATATTAACATCCCTTAATATCAACTCGGGGCAATCCACTATACTAATGATTTTATTGTATAACCCCCTATTTTCGGGGCATAAAGGCCGATATCTGACAAACACCCTACCTACACTTGTATCCGCAAACATCTCGAAATCTGATTTTACATAATCAACTTTTTCCTCCATTATAATCGCATATAATTCCTCGTACATAGTGAGCGCGATATAGTCGTCTGTCTCCACAAAGCCTATATATTCACCCGACGAAGCATCCATTCCCACATTACATTGATAGCCCGTACTTTTCCTATCGGAATGAATGATTCTGACCCGTTCATCACTGTCAGCATATTCATGTAAAACATCAAGTGTGCCGTCGGTCGAGCCAGCATCCACCACCAGTATTTCGATGTCTCTCAATGTTTGATTCACGACACTTTCCATCGTCTCACGGATATATTTCACCGAGTTCAAGCATGGAATGATTACTGATACCTTTGGCATTGACTTTCTCCCATCTAATCCTTCACAGTTCTTCATTGATTTCTGCCCACAGTGGGGCAAATATATGATGATAGTCTTCCTTGGTATAACCATAATCAACTAATATTCCACCAACCTGTTCCGCCGGCTTCTCGTTTACCATACATAAGAGGATAAAGTAGTCCCCGCTTCCGCCCAGCAGGGTTTCAGGTGACTGCACTTGGTAATGAAATACATTGCTTTTCCGATTTTGCGGCAAACCATCAATTATCAAATCGGGATAGATATCTTTAGTGGCTAGTATAGCCATCAAGTGTCTGGTATAAGCATTTACACCCCACAACACCAGCTTTTTTACGGACATCATGGTTGGTAGATTCTCACCCAGGGCCGTAAACAACTTTTTTTTCTTATATTCAAAATAAATAGCGGGATATATCAAGCTGTTTTCAATTTCACTCTCCCGTTTGTGGTATTGTCCGATTTTATGCTCGTCAGCCAAGATGTCCGCATAAGGAGTCATGGCTTTATACGCATAGTATCTTTCCCAAGAGGGGCTATACATATAACACTTGCTTATCCGCGTGGGCTTGTCGCGGGCTATGTAATGAATGATGAGCGGATGCGAATATGCCTCACTCCAGTCAGACAGTGGGAAGTCATCAAAATCGATTGAGTCGAATATGTGGTCGGCAACGTTGTACTTAGGCGGCAGAAAAATACACTTTCCCTGGAGCAGATGGTTTAAGACTTCTTGATCCACGAACCAATCAACGCCATTATTGACAAATGATTTATGCAATCCGGGAATCACTTCAATCGCCTTGTCGAGCAGGCCGAACTGACGCAAATTCACCAAATCAAGTAATAAAACCCCGGCATTAAAATACATGGCATTTTCCGCCATGCCCAGTAAATCCTTGTGTTTGGTGAAGTTGGACTGACGGATGGCAGGGGTGACACCTGCCAATTTGTCGCCCAAATCCACGCGCCATAATGTGCTGATGTCGCCCTCGACCACCGTATCACCATCCATATATATTATTTTATCAATCCGGGGAAGAAGCTCCGGGAGCAAGAGCCGATAGTATGTCTCGACGGTAAAATGACCGCCAGTGAAAAACAGACCATTATTAAATTGATCTACGCGGTGAAAGCTCCATTGGCCATGAGGAAAACGCTTTTGCAAGCTAGCAATTTTCTCTTTACTCTCATCCGACAATCTGCTTTCCAGGACATGAAAATGCAAGGGGTGTCTTGTGTTATACAGCATAGACGCCATGGAAACACAAGACATTTCAGCATAGTTATCATCAAATGCATAAGCGACGTGTATGATGTCCATCTATTTCCTCCGGAAGAGATAGGCGGTTTGGAAGCCGCCGTATCCATCGGGAATCACGGCGACCAATTCAAAAAATGCCTTGCTTATTTTCTCGATATATTTTCTGCTCATAAACACATCTGCTTGTGCCTTATCGTTGTGGTATGGCCCTCCACATAGAAAATCAAAATCGAAACGGCAAAATCTGTCAAAAAGGCCCTCTGTCTCGAGCAAAAACCCGAGATTTGAGTAAGAGGCCAACCTCGTAGGCCTGCCGTTAAAGGTGTTGGCGATATGCTCGGAGCATATTTCATCGTGGAAGCTTAGATAAGCATGACCACCAGGCATCACCACCCTCGCCAGTTCGGCCATCCAGGCACTATGATATTCCACTAAATGCGTGAACACGCTCCCGGCGAATGCGAAATCGAAAAAACCATCGCAGTATGGCAAAGGTGGGGTGACATTATTCACGATCAAATAGAGCGTGGGCAGGTTCTTCATCGCCCAGAACACTTTTGTCGTTTGAATGTCGGCCCCGAACAACTCTATAGATGTCGATTCGTCCGTAAAATGTCGCAAGATACGGCAATTCGAGCAACCAAACTCAAACACCCTCTTCATTTCGGAAATGCTTATGCCATGTCGTCCAAGCTCCTTACGCATGACACCAAAATCACGAAGCCCGCTACTCAAATGGTCTTCACCACATTCACCCCATTCTGTCAATACGGGGGGCGGGGTGGGCTTTCTTTCTGCATCCGCAGCCAGCATCTTGAAGTGAAAAGTATCGGCAAGGGTAAAAGGATTGTTGCGGTAATACAGATTTGCATAACCTTTTTTCTTCAAATCCTCGGTGATAGGCTCGTAAAACATGGCCGGAGTGATTATAATGGCGTGATTTTCCCTTATGCCGACACCTTCGACATCATCAAGCCCATGAATGGGAAGCCCGTCAATGCTTTGCCCTTTTTTCGCCATGTCTATGTCGATGAAACAGAATGGGTGTACGCCGTTCATTTTCAACTCGGCAAGAGCGCTGATGCCCGCACTCCCGGCACCGTATATGACCACGGCATTTTCTTTCAAGATGGCTTCGTTGAAGATTCCATTATATCCGTACATTAACTTATTGGATTTTATATCCATGATGTTCTCCTTATACATGTGGCTACCCCGCACCCCAAGCGCATCAACACATTTTCACACTGTTGGCACAGGCAGTTCATGCCAGTTGTGGTGATACAGCCCCGTTCCATAATAAATTATCCTTTCCAAGGCGACACCCACACTTAACAAACGCTGTTTCTCCATGTTCGGATTACCCGCACTAGACGTGATTATAAAGATGGCTGCGGGGTATGCTTTGGTTGCCTGTTCTATCGGCAGTAGCTCCAAGCCATGAAACAGCCCTTTAATTTCGCCATAACCGGCAGGGCAAAACGCTTTAATATTTTGCAGCCCACACCTTGAAAGATAACAATAAACAGCCGAGGCATTCTCGCCAGCCCCGTAAATCACTAACGCCTCACATCCCGCCAGATAAGCCGCCGCCTGCATATGGGCAGAGTACTCGCTTTCATACTTCGTCAAGCTATCCTTGCAGTATCTTGCGAAATCGTCCGCAAACAACACCAAATCCTGCGGCGGCCATAAATCGGAGCGTGACAGTTGCGGAAAAGACAATGCGCTATAGTGGGTAAGAAAACTTTTTCTAAATATTTCCACCCGCTCAATCAACTCGTCTGTGGCACCGTGCCGATACAGATACCGGCGCAGACAATGATGAAACGAACCGAAATAGCGCCGAAGCAAGACGGGAAGGAACAACTCCCTCACCTCGTCGTTTTTCTTTTCCAAAACACCCATGATATGTGCAAATTCATCCATCACAAAAGTATATGTGTTGCTACTGGCTGACGATGCACTTTTATTGTCCTTTCGGTAGCGGTAATGTGAATCTTTTATATACACAGCTCTACTTGCGGTCATGAGTACCTGGGAGATGAAGCCCGCATCCTGAAATGCCGCTCCGGGCGTCTCCTGGAAGCGGATATTGTTTTCGATGATAAAGCTTCGTTTGTATAGGCCATTCCATATAAAAATATCACGCCGCAGTAACTCACATAACTGTTGCGGTGATAGAATCTTGTCATAATAATCGCTTTGGTGTTCGGCGATGGGACCATGGCTGTAAAACAAACGCTGGTCGAGCAAATCAACGAACATATCGAAATTTGATTTTACATAGTCTATCTCACTTCCCAATATTGTCTTATGCAATACCCCATACATATCGGGTGTTATGAAATCATCACTCTCGACGAAGCCGACGAACTTGCCCCGTGCCGCAGTGAGGCCGATGTTATACTGCGCTCCGGCACTTCTCATGTGTGAATGTAGGATACGTATTCTGGCATCACTTGCGGCATAATGATTCAATATGGACAGTGTGCCGTCAACCGAGCCGCCATCGACCACGATTAGCTCGAAATCGGCGAAAGACTGGCCGAGGATGCTGTCAAGCGCTTCCTCGATGTATCGTGCCGAGTTAAGGCAGGGCATTATAATGGAAATGATTGGATTCGTATTCATGCTCAAATACCATCCCAGATGGGGGCATAGACATGACAAAAGCTCTCGTCCTTATATCCCCAAGTCCGAAGTCTTGCCATAACTGATTGGGCCATCTCACGCTGATGTATGTCTATCATCACAAAGGCATCTTCCACTGTGTCGCGCAAGATATCGTCCGGCGAAACGACACAATGATTGAATACCATGACCCCTTGGTTTTTCTCCAAACCATCCACTATGTGCCAAACCTCCACCCCGTTCGCTGCCAAATATACAATGAGTGTCCACGTCCTGATGTTCAGACCCCAAATGGCAATTTTTTTGTCATTCACAGCATCTACATAACGTTGCATGATTAACGAAAATATTCGTTCGGCGAAGCGGTCACTGTACCAATGGATGTTGGTATCATTCAATACAGGTGTAAGAGCGTTAAGCGTATTATCCTCGCGCTTTTTGTAAATTGATATCTTTTCAGCATCAGCATCGTCTGCATAAGGGCTTAGTGCTTTGTATTTATAGTAGCGTTCCCATTCTGGCACATTGACGGGTACTTTCCCCAGTTCGGTCGGCTTGGGAGTCCCGATGAAGTGTACTATCACCGGGTTTAAGTAAACTTCTACACATTCCTCCAGACTTTCGCCCAACAGCAGGGATATCCAGAAGTAGCTGTTGAAGCGCATGGGCAGAGTTTTGATCTTTCCACGCAGGGCAAAGTTCAGCACATCTTGCTCTGCATACCAATTCAAGCCCACATTTAACACTTGCTTATGTAAACGGATTACGTTCTCTGCAACTATGCCTGATAGGTAAATCTCTCGCAACCTTGGTAGATTCATCAAAATAATGCCAGTATTATAGTAATAGCTGCTATCTTCCATGCCCAAAATGACTTTCTTTTCATCTTTCGGTTCCATTGAATAATCTGGCACCATTCCGACAAGCGCATCACCTAAATCAACTTGCCACAACAAAACAATGTCTTTCTCCACTATTGTGTCACCGTCCAGCCATATGACACGGTCAATATCTACCAACAATTCAGGCAGCATTGTCTTCGTATATGTCTCTTTCGTGACTTTAGTCACCTCTGCGGTCACGTAAGTATCGTCATCAATATCTATATGATAAAAACAGCATTCCCCATGTGGATGTCCATCTACCAACTCGCTCAGCTTCTTTTTGTGTATGTCAGCTAAGCGACTCTCAAAAATATGAAAGACAACATCACTGCTTGTGTTGGCAAGAACTGAAGCTATTGATACACAAGTCATCTCTGCGAAACGGTCATCAAGCGCGTATGCGATTTGGATTATACCTGATTTCATTTTTGCCTCCCTCATAACTGTATTTCTAGTCTCATATCTTCGATATATGATCTATCTTTCTCATGAAAATAATAATCAATATAATCGAACATTAGCGAATTTTCGGAGCAAACGCACATAAATAAAAAGCACATTCTCCGGCCATGCTCAGATAAGCCATTATCTATGAAGCGCCAATTAGTAGAAAGCACAGCAACACAACCAATATTTTTTACAATATCCAAAAAACCTCGTATGTCTGCTTCGTTGTCATTCACGCCTTCCATAAGTATAAATTTCAACGACAGCATTGTCTTGTGAGCAAGAAACATAGCATAAGCTCCGCAGTTCCGGATAGATTGCTCAAAGCAATCAATCCCTCTCACTCGCTTCATTGTTTCACGAGTGCCTGAATCCAGACTAATCATTAAAGATAATCTTCCCGTCCCAAGAGCATCCGTGATTGACTGGTTAAAAACAATCGCATTCGTGGCAATACTGATATATAAGTTTTCATTCTCGCAGATGAGTCGTAGTGCTTCATCACAATATGGTGAAATACTCATTTCTCCCGCTGATATGTGAAAGGTGAATCTTTCACCAGCAGCCATTTCCGTGAAGTACTTCATAGTATCTAAAATATACTTCCTGCGATTATCACTCGTTGGATTCGGATATTTTTCACAATATACACATTGGGAATTACAAAAGTCATCCGGGTCGGATGAAATATTGACAGCCGTTAAACGCGGCTCGATTTCCCATGTACCTAAGCGCAACTTGAAACAATCCTTGCATAGGGAGGGCTGATCACGCATATTATCCAGCACGAATGAATCAACCCTTTTCCTATATTGTTGGTATGAAGCATTAATATCCGGCATTATTTCCACACCAAAATATCGAAGCGGAGCTATGGCACATGTGAGCACGCCTTTATATAACACGAACTCCTTTCCTAAATACTCACAACCAAGACCGACATAGTGCGAACCTGCATAACTGATTCTATCCGCCGGAATTTTCATGGCCAATAAATGCTCTGTGACGCTCATTAAATTCTGCGGAGCTACTGTTACATATATGATATAATCCGGGTATTTCGCCAATGCTACATCAAGCGGTAAAATATCATAATCAACCGTATCAACGCAGCATCCGCCTTTTACGCGGATTTTGGTATAGTGTTTTTCCCCATCCATATCAGCAAAACAAGTTGGTATCAAGCCCTTTGCTTCCCATTCAGCTAAGTGGAGCCTCGCTTCATTGCCGGCACCATAAAATATGATTGATTTTTTCTCTGATGTGTTCTTCATTAAACTCTTTTTTCCATACTTTGATGGCCAGTCTCGCAAATTAATTAGTCGATTTCGGCTTATAATTTGATGCGCTTATCCTGATGATAGGGGTATCGTTTTTCGTCGAGCAATTCTCCCAAACCATGGAACACTTAATAACCGAGTTGGATAAATATCCCTCGTACATGAGCGAATGTGCTCATGTCGGATATTGTCACCACCACTCGCCCATCTACTGGCGCAGGAGTCTCAAAATCCGGCAAACAGACAGGACAGCCGCATATCTCACGGATTTCTTCCGCAGCCATATCCCAAATCGGATAGGAGAATTGCCACCCTAACTTCAGGGCATTTTCCAATAGCCACTTCATGTTGTCGCCGGCGCCATAGAATATTATACCCTCCCCCAGACAATGCCATGCATCAAGATAGGTCACTTCAGGTGTTAGTGTAAGCAAGTAACCGCCGATATGCCTGATAAAAGGAAGTCGCTCTTGCATACCAACTGATTGACAAAAGTACTCCGCCAAATCTGTGGAATAGTACTTCCTTATAAAACCCGCCACCTTCTCAATATGACAAGGCATCAATTCCCATGGAAGCATCAATGAATCAAATATGTTTCGAACATATTGTCGGGTGTCTTTCGTCACTTGAAATGCGACTATATTCGGATAGCCTGTCGGAGAAACTGTAACCGGGTCCAGCTTCACTGCACAGACTGTAGATAGCAGTATGCGATTAGCAAAATGACTGTCCGCAGCCCAATACAAATAATCTGTCGTGTCATGCAAAATTACTATTGCGCCATCATTTAGAAATGGCAATGCACACAAGAAGTTCAAGCTTTCAACGGGATGTTTGTGGTCGGTATCAATTACGACAAAATCAAACATTATATCCAGTTCACCTAAAACCTCGGATGGGTCTTTCCCTGTTATTAGGTGCCATTTGTTGGTCGAAAGTCCTGACTTTTCCACATCCGCCCCGACGGATACCATATTGTCACCATAATAATTTTCAGCGCTGTCTATGGACACGAGCTTTGCATCCAAATCGCATATCGCGTTTAATATGTTCACCGCGCCGCCGCCACGGGACACGCCAATCTCCAAAATATGCGCGGGTTTGTAAAAACGAACTAAACCATTAACAAAACGTCGCTCACTGTCTGTCATTTCGC
>Ga0099364_10003101_pt1 | contig 26073 bp, 24 predicted proteins | sample TergutTh196P3_FD_73070 | JGI IMG/M metagenome (GOLD analysis project Ga0099364, IMG submission 73070) | Microcerotermes parvus P3 segment gut microbial communities from Pointe-Noire, Republic of the Congo - Th196 P3 | ecosystem: Host-associated > Arthropoda: Insects > Digestive system > Gut ...
AGACAGGGCTGCAAATGAGTTTTGGGACAGCCAAAATCTGGACAATACAAAAATGGATGAGTTAATGTATGGTCATCTACGTTCGTCTAAAAAATGAAAATAGTATTAGACAAATTTGTTGATTGTGCCTTTAATGCTGGCGCCGATTACATTGTTACCAACGACAGACATTTCAACGTTTTGAAAAACATTGATTTCCCGAAAATAAACGTAATTGATATTGTTACCTTTAAACGAATATGCAATTAGAGCCTGAGTTTGGAAGTGGATTCTCGTATCGTCAATTGGCGTTTTGCAGGCAATTTTTTTTGAGTTATCCAATTGTGAACGCACTGCGTTCTCAATTCAATTGGTTTCAATATCGCCTTCTTATTAAGATTGATAATACCTATGAATGCGAATACTACGAATTGGAATCTTATATTAATAGTTTATTACATAGCTGTTTATATCACGCATTATATTGGTGCGTTAGAAAGCGGCGGGGGTTATGTTGGCTGATGGCGTTCCATTCGTCGGGGGTGAAGCAGTCTTTAAACTGTTGGAGGTATCGTTGCATTGAGTCGACGAAAATTAAGTTAAGGTAGAAATCACTGCCGTAAAGGAAGCGTGACTTGACGTCGTCGGGGGCGTTTTTGTAAAAATCGTTGTAGATACGCTGTAACAGGTATTTTTCGCTTATACATGAAAAGTCGACGTAGAGGTTCGGATAATCACACATCAGGTTAAAGATAAAGCGCGTATCGTCTTCTTTTTGAGAGCCGAAATGTGCAAGGTTCAGTTTCAGTTTGGGAAACATCTTCAAGACTTCCGCCCAAAGAATGGGGTGATTCAATACCGTAGCGCGTTCTTTGACGCGTTCTTCTCCTTTCAACTTGTTGTGTTTGAAGTTTACTTGCTTTTTATCGTAGTCTACCTTACCGCATATATAAACAGGGCCTTCAACGTCGACCGACGACACAAAAGTTGCAAATCCCGAATCCGAACAATGGGCCGTAATGGGTATTTGATGCTTTTCGCAGTAGGCGTACAACGGCAGCAAGCGACGGTCGGCGGGCGAATAGCCGTTAGGGGTGTAAAGTTTGATGCCGGAAAAGCCTTTTTCAGGATTTAATCGTTTCGTAATTTTGGCAACAGAGGTCTCACCCTCGCCGGGCTGAAACAACTCGCTTCGCCTTGGATCAACAAAAAAGAAAGGAAAGATACGGTCAGGATATTTTTTCTTCAAACGCAACATTTGCGTTTCCTGAAGAGAAAATTTGTCGCCGTTTTTTTTCTTGCCGCGAGCTTCCTTTTTGATGATTTTTAAAAGCTCCTTGCCTTCTTTGCCTAAATCTTGCTCAATAATTAACTGCTCGAGTTCTTCCTTCAACGACGATTCGTAATCAATTACCTTTTTTTTGGGAGTGGATGCGTATCGCATACACCCTTCCAAATCGAACATCAACGGACATAAAATAAATTGACGCTGATCGTTGTCTAATTTGGATAAGATTTTGCCGACAGACGAAAAGCCAATCCGGGCAAAATTGAGCGCGCGGGAAATTTTTCCCTTCGCGCTAATCAAATGCATTTCACGGGATTTGTTTTTCCGCAAAACATTCAATAGTTCAAGCATCAGACGAATGGATAATATCTGATGATTGAAAAGATGACAGTGTACGTCGATTAATGGGGGTTGTTTTTCCATATTTTTATGTATAAAGTTTTGTTAAGTTCTTAGTAAAAAGGGTTGAAAAGGTTGAAAGGGTGAAGGTGGGTGAATTAGGGAAAAATGTCGTCCAAATCTATTGAATAGCCGTCAAAGATATGAACGGGTATTGTGCCTTTCCGCTCATATAATGTGCCGGCGTCATATTTTCCGTCGTCTTGCAAAAGAAAAACAGTAATGGCTTTATCTTTGGGATGAACAAGCCAGTATTCCTTTACGCCGTGTTTTTCATACAATAAAAATTTTTCATTCCAATCTTTTTTAGCGGTCGAAGGTGAAAGAACTTCTACAATCATATCGGGCGCTCCAAGACAACCATCTTCGTCAAGTTTCGACAAGTCACAGATTACACTTATGTCGGGTTGCACTACTGTGTAGATTTTGTTATTGGCCGTCTCGCCGTTCTTTGGAAAACGAACGTCAAACGGAGCAGGACGTACTTTACACCTGCCATTATTCTTCATTATAAAAGCCTCCAAATACCATGATATTTTATGACTGACCTCAACATGAATATCACGGGGTGCAGGCATCAACATTACAAATCCCTCTATCAACTCACGCCTTACATCATCCACCCATGTCAGATAGTCGGCATAAGTGTAGCGCTTTTTCATATCTAATACAAGTTCCATATTAATCGTTATTATAGTGAATAATGCCGCAAATATATATAAAAAAGATGAAAGTTGAAAATATTTTCAACTTTCCGGGCGAAGTAGCTGGTTGACGTCGCTTATAAATAAATCGTATGCTCTACGTTCGGCGACGGTCATCTGGATAGTGGCAGCGGCGGAAGGACAAAGAATACGGTATTTCGGCAGTTGCACCCAGACGGGGGTGTAATAGGTTTTAAGCGTTAAGGGCGCACCCTGCTCTTTCATAACATCAATAGCTACGATGATACCGCCGTCCTGATACCGTTGGCGTTGATTCGATACCAGGTTGCCAAGTGAGTAGACCGTCACATTGCGGACTGTTCCGTCTTCTTCTTCCTGAAAGGAGATAGGTTGTACGACATGCGGATGGCTGCCTATCACGATTTCGGCGCCATAGCGGTGACATATATCGGCAAGCGCTATTTGTTCCCTGTTGGGTTGTCTGGCATATTCAACCCCCCAGTGAAAATAAACGATGACGCCGTCCGTTAATGACCGGTCTATCTGTTGGAGGTCGCGTATGATAGCGAACGAATCGATGCGATTCACGTGCATCCCTTCGGGTACAGGTAATCCGTTTGTGCCGTAAGTATAGTTCAGGAGGGCGAATTGAAGTCCGTTGACTTGTAAGTATAAAGGATGATTAATAAGATAATCATCGCTGTCTAAAAAAACTCCCGTATGCTGAATGCCAACAGAATCGAGTAAGGAAAGGGTCGTATTTACACCTTGCCTTCCTCCGTCAAATGCGTGATTATTAGCCATTACAACGACATCAAAACCGGTGTCGCGTATCGTTTCGGCTAATTCTGCGGGCGACCGGAACATAGGATACCCCGTATAATTGCCGGAAGCGGTTATGGTTGTTTCGAGGTTGACGACAGTCAGGTCGGATTGTTCAAACAGGGGTTTAATATATTGAAATGTTTCGGAATAGTCATAAACCCCATCCCTGTTATTGCGTGCAGCGCGAACCTGCGGAAGGTTTTGCATTAAGTCGCCGGCAAAAACCAGACGTGCACGCTTAGGCGTCGAATCAAGTATATCATAAGCGGCGTTCAGCCATATATCGATATCTGCCGGATAGTGCTGGTCGGCTGTATATTCTTTCATTCTTTGGCGTCCAAGCCTTACTACTACGGCGTTTTTATCCGGTATGACAAAAATATACTGCCCTTGAAGGCCGCGCATATACGGTATTTTCATCCCATAATGTTCGAGCGTCCAGAACTGAAATCCGTACTGTCTGTTCATGTCATAGCAATCCGGCTCGTGACATTCCTTGTCAATCAGGCTTTCATCGGCTGTCGTCGCTTCCCGGATATAATCAGCGGATATCACCTGTTCGCCGTTCCAGCGACCATCGTTAAGGATAAGCTGGCCAAGGCGGGCGAAGTCGCGCGCGTTGGTATTGAAGCAACAGTAGGCTTTTTCCATCCCGTCATTACGGTCGAGCGACCACAGCGCATCCTCTTCCGCCTGCAAGGGTGTCCATATTTTACGTGACACATACTTGCTGATGCTTTCGCCGGTCGCTTTTTCCACGATGAAGGCCAGCAATTGCGTCACACCGCTTTGGTAAATAAAGTTGACGCCCGGCTCGGCGATTGATTTCATCCCGAAAGTTATCTTATTCAGGTCATTACCATAATACAATCGTGTGGTAGGGGAAAAAATCGATGAATAGGATTCCTTAAAATCCAAGCCTGCGCTCATGGTCAATAAGTGGCGGAGCGTCAATGTTATGCCTTTATAATCTGTGAATTGGGGAAAATAGTTGCTGACAGGCTCGTCGACGTCGTTGATAAAACCGTCGTCGATAGCGCACCCTATTGCAAGCGAAACGACGCTTTTCGCCATTGAGAACGAATTGCTGTACGATTGCGGTGAATAGTCGTCCCAGTATTGTTCAAAAAGCAATTCGCCGTTTTGGATGATCACATACGCGACGGTGCCAAGTTTCTCGAAATCATTGTCATACAGTTCCGGAATCGGGAATTGATTGTAATATTCCGATAATTTCCACGGTTGGGGGTCGTCGGCATTGACTGTCCGGTTGTCGAATATCCGGAACTGGTCTATTTTAGGGTGTTGGTGAATCAGCGCTTGACGGATATAGTAATTGGACGGCTGAAATAACCAAATGCAAGCGCCGCAAAAGCATAATGCCACTATCCCTATTATAACATATTTACGTTTCATAATGAGTTATTCATAATATCGCTGCAAAGTTAGAAAATGTTTTTGAGATTTACAAACGCAAGTGAAGAAATTTTATTCGCTTATACAAAACGGGATTCCACCGACCGACAGACGGCAGTCGGGTATCAGAAAAATATTACCTGCAATAGGTCGATGAATGATATTTTTTTTTATTTTTGCAGCAAAAATAAAAATATTTCTCGTATGAAACAAAAATGTTATTTTAATCACATCCAAGCGTTTATGAAAATTTACCCATTAATCATTAATCATTAATCATTAATCATTATTCATTATTCATTATTCATTATCATGAAAACTAAATTATTTTTTTCAGTCATTTTGACCTCGGCATTGATCCTGATTTCGTGTGGTCGCGACAAAAATTCTTTTGAGATAAAGAATGGCCTCAATATCAGCCATTGGCTATCACAATCCAATCAACGCGGAGAAAATCGCAAGGCCTATTTCACCCGCTCGGATGTAGAATACATCGCGAAACTTGGTTACGACCACATTCGTTTTCCGATTGACGAAGAGCAGATGTTCACCGAAGACGGTCGGATCGAACCGGAGGCGTTTACGCTATTACACAACGCATTAGGTTGGTGTGATGAGTTTAATTTACGGGCGGTGGTCGACCTGCACATTTTGCGGACGCATCATTTTAACGAAGGCGAAAAACCTTTATTTACAGACCCTAAAGCGCAGGAACAGTTCTATGAATGTTGGCGCAAGCTTTCGGGGGAATTGCAAAAGTACTCCGTCGACAAAGTGGCATACGAACCGATGAATGAGCCGGTAGCCGATGATCACGAGACATGGAACGTCATTGTGAACCGGTGCGTACAGGTCATTCGCGAACTGGAACCGCGGCGAACGATCATCATGGGTTCAAACCGCTGGCAGAGTTTCAATACCGTCAAATACCTGAAAATACCTGAAAACGACCCCAATATCATTATCAGTTTTCATTACTACGATCCTTTTTTGCTCACCCATTACAAAGCTTCCTGGACGAGTACAAAGGATATCGCCGTGCCGGTTCATTACCCCGGTCAACTGATAGCGGATGCTGATATGGATGCTGCCAAAAACTATGCGGAAGCAGGGAAAAAAGTGTATGACCTCGATGTGATAGAAAAAGATTTTATGGAGGTGATCGAGGTGGCTAAAAAACATCATCTGAAAATATATTGCGGCGAGTACGGTTGTATCAGTGTGGCGCCGTATAGAGATAGAATCCGCTGGTATAAAGACATGTACACCCTGTTTGAACGGCATGGCATAGCGCGCGCCAACTGGGATTATAAAGGCGGTTTTGCAATCGTACAACGTGGAGAGCCGCAAACGGAGATGACGAATGCCATTTTAGGTAAGACAGACAACAATGTACAATATCGCCGGTTGCCGGTCAAGGTGTACCGTGATAAAATGAAAGCGGGCTGGGTCGGCCAGATAGCAGGCGTATGTTGGGGAGCGCCTACCGAATTTCGCTGGAGGGACCAGATCATCCCTGAAGAGGACATGCCGGTCTGGAAGCCCGAAATGATCAACGAAGGATTCACCCAGGACGACCTGTACGTGGAAATGACATTCCTGCGGACGCTCGAAGAATATGGAATGGATGTGTCGATACGCCAGGCGGGCATCGATTTTGCAAATAGCGAGTACCCGCTCTGGTGCGCGAATGACGCAGGACGTAAAAACCTGCGCGCGGGTATCGCACCGCCGGATGCCAGCCACCCGCAGTTCAACAAATGCCCGAACGACATCGATTACCAGATTGAAGCCGACTATTCAGGGCTGATAGCGCCCGGGATGCCGAATGTCGCTATTGAGTTGGGCGACAAGTTCGGCCGGCTGATGAACTATGGCGATGGCGTTTACGGCGGACAATTCATGGGCGGCATGTATTGCGAAGCCTTTTTCGAAAATGATATATTGAAGATCATCGACGCGGGGTTGGCCTGTATACCCGCCAAGAGCCAGTATGCTGAAATGGTGAGAGATATGGTAGCCTGGTACAAAGAAAACCCGGATAACTGGACAGTCGCGTGGGAGAAATGCCAGAAGAAATACCGTGAGAACCCCGAATACCAGAAAGCCTCCAACGGCGGAATAGACGTCAAGATCAACGGGGCGTACGTGCTGATGGGGCTTTTATACGGCAAGTACGACTTAGACAAGACGATTGTCATCTCGACACGTTGCGGGATGGATTCCGATTGCAACCCGTCGAACGCGGGCGGTGTTCTCTTTACAACCATAGGTTACGACAAGCTGCCGGCACGTTTCACCGAAAAACTCGAACACGAGAAGAATTTTATTTTCACCGCCTATAACGTCAATACCTTGATGGATGTATGCGAAAAACTGACCCGTCAGATTATCATCCGTGAGGGCGGCCGCATCGAAAAAGACGCCAATGGCGACGAAGTGTTCGTTATACCAGTCAAAACCCCCATGCCGAACCCGCTGGCGTTGAGTTGGGCGCCCGGCCCGATAGACGGCAGCCTTTTTACCGACAGCGAAAACGCAAAAATACGTTTCAGTAAAAATTGAATGTAGAAAATTGTTTCGTAGCTTTGCGGTGAAAAAAAACATAAGATTATGGCAACCATTATGTTAAAATACGATGCGCGTAATCCTATCACAAAAAAAACGATAGATTACATATTATCATTAGGTATTTTTGAGAAATCCGAATCCTATTCCCGCTTTGAAAAATCGGATAACGACATTAAAAAAGGACGCGTGAATACTGCAAAAGATGCAGACGACCTAATCATGCAATGCCTAAAATAACAAGGATGGTATGTCATATTCTACCTGATTGGTTGCTCGTATTATACCTCGTCATTGCGAGCTTGCGAAGCAATCCAGGTGTAAATCAGGTTTCCGGATAGCTTCGCAGGCTACCAATGACGATACAACGAAACGCAGTGACGGGAAAAGTGAAATCGCGTTGCCAAAATATCGTTTCCGGAATATTCGGCAACACCTGGAAAATCGTGAATCTTCCGGATAGAGGCGTCTTATCCAATGTGGATGCGTTTTAATTCTTTTTCTTTTCTTAATTCTTGTAGCATGACACCCAACTTGAAAGATTCAAACTCTTGTTCATATTTTTCTCTACTTGCTACCCCTCGTTTACCATATTGACTATCCAAATGCGCTGTAAATGAAGTCAAATTTTTATTGTTTATGCTCTTTTTCATCAAAATACTCCTTTCTTATTTTTTCTGCAATTTCAATTTCATTCTTGGACGTTTTTTGTGATTTCTTTCGATATCCATTTATCACAATTATAAGCCTGTCACTATCAAAAAAACTAAAAACTCTATATATCTGACCCTACTTCAATTCTTATTTCATATATTCCTTTTGAAGCAACCATCTGTCCCTTTAGGGACATCATATCGGTAGAAAACCGGATTTAAACCAATTATTAGCGTGCCGTAAGGTACGCAATATATATAACGTTTCACGTTTCAAACGTATTCTACCAAATATTTCGTCTCTACGCGACGGTGAATGGGGGAAAATATACCTTTTCTACCGATATTCTGCTCCTAACGGAGCAAAATAAAAAGTGCGAAACATGAGTTTTTTATAATAGAAAATTTGTCTTATAAATTCATTTTCCATTTCGTTTTTTTGATGTAAAGTTACCTGATTAGATAATATTTTCCAAATATTTTTGTAATAAATTTCCTATCGTTTTTGGTTGTGGTTCATATTTAATTGAATACGATTTTTATTTTGGCATTTTTTTATTACTTCTTCGGGAAGCATGACATTTATAAAATACCTGCTAATTAGACACCTCGTCATTGCGAGCTTGCTTCCCGTCATTGCGAACTTGCGAAGCAATCCGGAACCCTGATGCGCACCTGGATTGCTTCGCAGACTCGCAATGACGAGCGATATATACCGTCATTTACTACTGTTTGATTGTTTCATCGGACTCTCGCAATGACGGAAATAGTGCAAGATAGGTTAATAGGCGTCTTGGCGAAATAGGGGATAAAGTGGGCGCACTTCAGACGGAAAGGGAGCGAAGCGGAATTTCTTCATATTGTCCCGCGCGGTTTGCGAAATGGCGGTTAAACGGTACTATCGTTCGGACTATCACCAACAGCTTAAGGATGTATCAATAATGTTCGGGATGTCACATCCGTTGCCATTTCGCAAAACCACGTGTGATGGGGCATGCCGATTTCTCCCAACCAACCCTCAATTTTGTATTCTTTTTCTTTCGAATCAGGTCTAATAGCAAGCATGGTCTTCAAAATTCACAGTCGATTTTCCGTCTTCCCATGTAAATGTCTGGGTAAATCCTGTGGTTGGGTATCCTGCATAACCATCTGCATTTACCTTTTGCAAGGTTCCATCCGAATTATATGCGCGGGTATATTGCCTCTTCCCCATTATATTATGCGTTTCGGTTGTTGTTGTTCTTCTTCCATTACTGTCATATTTAGGTTCAAATGTAATTACTATACTAAAACTTGGGTCATTTGGGTCAATCATTGTTTGTACATGGCTTATTAGTCTTCCGTTTTGATACGAAAAATCATAAGTAATAGGAAAGGTTCCCGCACTGTTTATAATAGTACCTTCTGCTTTTAGCGGTTTCTTGTTTTCGTTATAAGAAGAATAGACCAAAACCATATCACCATGAGTATTGAAATTTTCCCATTTTTGATAAGTTCCATCGGGATTGGATGTATAAATATCATAAGCACCGGAATTCCAATCTATTCGCTTTAATGTTCCGTCACTATTATAAGTATATTGTCCTGATTGAATTTCTCCTCCATCCTCTGTGATTATCGTAGATTTCAATCTTTTCCCGGCAACTCCGCCGTTGTCATCGTTTTCGTCGTCGTCTTTGGGATTAAGTATTTCACACGCGGTGAAGGTTACCATTGCCATCATAATGGCGGTCATGCTCATGAGCAAGCGTTTCATTGAGAATTTGACGTTCATGCGTACATTCTCTTTCTCTAAATAATTTGTTGTAGTCATAGCTTAAAAATTTTAATTTGTTTATAAAAAAAGTTTAAATAAGTATAAATTTTAAAAAAAATATTTTGTTTGAATGAATTGTATACGATTTCAATTCCGGTGAAAAGATACGTCCCGCCCGCATACCTGATGCCGCGATAGACGATAGCATGGACAATTTCTCCATGCTTTCATGGATGGGCAGGGCGTTTTGTGAATGTCTGCCGGGATTACCGTATGCAGGCATTTGAGCGCTTGGGTTGTAAAAATTCTTTTTCATTTGTCAGCTACCTGAATTGTTTTACGTTCTTTGCGACGGCAAAATTAGAACATCGTGAAATACTAAAATACCCCCATTTGGGGGTTTTTTTCAAAAACGTTGAAAAAAATTTCATTTCCCTACTCGAAGCCTTACTGAAGGACGCGAAAACGCCTGAAAACTGTCCACGAATTTCACGAATTAACACGAAATTTTAGCTGAAGTTCAACAGAAAAAGCCTGAAAAGGCGTAGATGCCTCCGCAATTCGTATCGAAACGGCGAGGTGGATAAAAATGACAAGGGTCGCTCCGATTTGGTTTTTTCCCATGTCGATAACTCCACTACGTGTGGTCAGTTCCTGATGAATCACATTGTAAACCGTCTCGGTTATCGGAACGACATTTGTCGGTGTACAGTCCGCAGCCGTGCAAAAATGACAAAATACCGGAACGGCAAATCACTTTTTATTTCAATGTATGGCGGGCATCCTTGCATGCCCTTTACGCAGAGACGCAATACATTGTTACCAATCGTAACATCCCTGACGGGATGTTCTAAAACCGAAAAGCGTGAAAACCAATATGTCAAAGAACTTTTTGTACTTGCTCGCGCGGATTTACAATCCGTGTGTTCATTCGTTTGGAAATTGAACGTCGCCGGGCTTTCGGGTAAATCTTACCTTCCGGTCTGCCGTACCGTTAATCAATATAAGCGCTGAACTGCCAACAATAGAATGATTGTCGGCCATAAAAATGGTAACTCCTTCATTAAGCGAAATACCCACTTTAGCGCCCTCAATAAGAAATAGCGCGCCGGCATCCGTTCTATCCCAACTTCCGGCATTGAGGAAGTCGCAATAGACGAATTGGTTGTCGGTATTTGATTCTACATTGATCCCGACCCATGATCCTTTTTCGTTGTTCGCGCCGATAAATTGAATCCGGTTGGTTGCAGCGCCAATAGCCTTGATGGTTGCACCCGCTTTAATGATGATACCGCCTCGCCTTCCCGTGTTGGTAAACTGAATGGTTACGCCCGGCTCGATGGTCAACACGGCGTTGTTTTCGACACTTAATTGATCGTTTCCGGCATAGAAATAATCCACGTCTAAACCCAAATCTTTGAGGGTCGTATTTTCCGTGATGGGCGATTTGAGTTCGACGGGTTGTTTGGTTGGATCGGGCTTAACGGTCAGGGTAAACTGGGCGGAAACGGCGCCGTCTTTCGTGGCGGCGGTAATGGTTACCGTACCCTCTTTCAGTCCGGTGACGACGCCTGTGGCGCTGACCGTAGCTATTGTGTTGTCGCTCGATGACCATGTCACGGTCTTGTCGGTAGCATTGGCCGGCACGATAGTCACGGTTAGCGTGACGCCGCTGCCGCCTGCGATCACCTCTGTGCCTGCAGCCGGAGGATTAATGGTTACACCCGTCACTGCCACCTCTTTAGGTTTCTCGTCTTCTATTCCATTGACATCGGTATCGTCGCAGGCAACGAATATAACTGTTGCCACCACAACGGCGGCCATTAACATCAGCGAGCGCAGTAAAAATAACCTGACACGCTTGCCGTTTCTCTCTAAAAAACTAATCTTTTTCATTGCATAAAAATTTAATAATTAATAAAATATTGTATAATTTATTTTCATTTTTCAACTACCTGAATTGTTTTGCGTTCTTTGCGACTGCAAAATTACAGTATAATGGAATAACGATAATACCCCCAAATGGGGGTATTTTTCAAAAACGTTGAAAAAAACATTTTGGGGTATAAAAAAAATCGGCGAACTACGCTTAAAGCAATTAAAAAAGACGGCTTTTTTAAGGCCGTCCCAATTATGAAAACAATTTAAGTTATCAGAAGAGAGAAATTCTTCAATGATAACTCAGCGCAAAAGTACATATTATTTTCTTTCATTGTTATTTTAGAACAATATTTTTTATTTTTTTCTTCTCACTTCAATTTATGTAAATACGAATCGCTAAAATCCACCTTCAACTATACCCGCAGAGGCAGATTTAAAAATCATTGATTTGCAGGTTAATAATAACTGGATTGGAATCATCCGGTAAGGCATCCGCGATGCTATCGGAATTTTTGAAAAAAGGGTTTGCACACGTTTTCAAAATTTTTCATGGGGTGTTCACTTAATTAATTTTACCGCAAAGGGCGCAAAGGGTTTTCGCGAAGGACGCAATTTTGCGTACCTTGCGCCTTCTTTGCGTACTTTGCGGTTAATAGTGGTCTCATCCGTTGGTGGCGCTTTTGGCTAATGATGCCAAGCCACCGATTGCACCCAAATTCATGGTTTCCAATGCAGAGCTGGGCACGATGACCATAGAGCCTTTCTCTTTTAAGCCCTCGAAAAGCATGTTCATTCCCCTAAGGTGTAATGCTACCGGGTTATCGGTATACTTTTTACTGGCTAACTCAAACTTTTCTGCTATTTCTGTTTCGGCCATCCCCAATATGACGCGGGCGCGTCGTTCACGTTCGGCTTGCGCCTCTTTGCTCATGGCGTCGGCCAACGCTTGAGGAATGACAATATCTTTAATACCAACGGTTTGGCAAGTGATACCCCACGGGTTGGTGTTCTTGTCTAATAACTGTTGTAAGTCATCGGCAATTTTATCGCGTTCCTGCAAAAGGTCCGACAATTCATGCTTTCCTATCGTATCCCTTAAACCGGTCTGGGCGATTTGTTCAATGGCTTTTTGATATTCCTGCACCTCCAAGGCTGCTTTTTCGACGTCCCAAACCGTCCAATACACAACGGCATCTACATTCACAGGGACAGTATCTTTCGTAAGGGTCTGTTCCGCCTTAAAAGCGCTCACCCGCACCCGTTGGTCAATGTATGTAGATACACTGTCAATAATCGGGATAATCATAAACGGGCCAGGTCCTTTCAGCCCCCTGTATTTCCCCATACGCAGCACCACCGCCCGCTCCCACTGGTCGGCAATTCGGATCGATGACGCCAATAATCCGGAAATGAGGAGTGAGAGCGCCAAGACCGGAATATTTATGATTTGTAAAATATACAAACCGGCTGATACGGTTATCAGTATCAGTAAAACGGAAATAGTAACGGGATTCGACCATCCCTTGTTCATCGCATTTGTTGTCATAGTTGTTGTTATTTAAAGGTTTCGATCTTTTTCAATTCCTGCACGACCTCGTTAATACTAAAACCGTAACTAAACGCAACAGACGAAAACTGCGTGCAAATTTCTTTCAGCTTGTCTTCCCGTTCTTTTTCGGGTACAAGCGCGTCTGTTTTGTTGATAAAGGTGCCGGTGCCTTGTTGGGTCTCCAAGATGTTTTTGATCTCCAATTCTTTATATGCCTTAGAGACCGTGTTCAGGTTTACTTTCAATTCTACGGCAAGCGCCCTGACCGTTGGTAGCTGCTCACCCAATTTGAGCTGCCCGGAAACGATGCCGAACCTAATCTGATCAATTATCTGACGATAGATCGGCGCCCCGCTTGAATAATCTAATCTAAATGTAATCATATAGTTATATATTATATTATTATACTATTGTAATATATTAATGGTACAAAGGTACAACAAAAAATCATACCTCCAAATTTTTTTCAACTTTTTTATTCTTTAATGATGATATGGTTTTCCAGCGCACGTTCGCAATCGAACGACTTTCGTTGTTAAAAAGGGTGATCTCATTCGCTAAATATTTCTCGGTTTTTTATCCGGTTTTACGGGAAGGCTGACTTTCAGTCCATTCCATTCGGATGTCAAGACGCCGTCCTTTATTGAAGATTTAACGTTTTCATTTGGGTGATTATCGCCGTCTTTCGCTACGAAGAACGAGAATCCCAATACGGCATGGTCGATAGCCATCAGGTCGATTTCCGTTTCTTCGCCAGCATATAGTACGAAATCAAGCCATGCGATGTTATCGTCGCTTCCTTTTTCCCAATAGCCCTTGTATTTGCCGAAAACGCGGTGATACAGGCAGAGGTTGAATTGTAATCCGTTAAGAACGAACCGAACCGGGGCGTCGTTTTTCGACGGAAGCGTCAACTGATTGACTTCGGTATTGCCGAACTCGAAACGCAGGCGCAGGTCTTGGGCCATGAATTTGCCTTCCTGTAATATATCGATGTTGATATGTTTGTCGCCTCCGTTGGTAGCAAAATTAATGGCCGCGAGCGCTGCATTGTCTTTCTGGTCGCAGAACCAGGTGGCCGCGCTCAGATCATAAAAGTCATGAAGCACCCTTGGTTGCAGATAGGATGGTTTTTCCGGCGTTCCCCAATATGCCAAAAACGGACGTCGCTGGTTCCATAAACTCGAACGGTTGACCGACGAAAGCGCATAACTGTCAGTCAGGTAACAAATCCCTATGATTTGTGGTTCATCGTTTTCGAACACTTCGCGCTCAACGCGTGGAAAGGTTGGCGTAAGAAAATAATGCATCAGGTTTTCGGGTATCTGATGGTTGAGTTTCACGTCGGAACGATTGTCCTCGTAGCCGTTGTCGATACGTCCATTTGAAGAGCTTTTCAGAAGACCGTACACGGAGGAACGCAACAGTGTGCTATATGAACGGCTGTGCGGCCCTGCCCATTGGGCGGTCGGTTTGTGATAATGCTTGGCAATGATTTCCCAGGCGATGAAATAAAGGTTGTCGATGATTTTGCGGGCTTCCGGTTCGACGATATGCCGTTTCATACGGTCTAATTCGTCAAGAGCGGTAATGGTATAGGTCGGACTGTTGTATTCCGTGAAACCGTTCTTTTCCTTTGTATATGCATCAAACCGACGCATACGTTCAATGGCGTACGTTTTCAAATCGGGGATATAGAGGCATCATCGGAATATCTCCATCAATGCAAGGAGTTTCGAATACTGTGAAAAGTCGGGGATGATGATGTCGGCGCCGGCTTTGATCAGACGGGTGCGTTTTGGGGGATTCAGCCCGTAACGGCGCAGTTCGTTGGAAGCCAAGCCTACCGTCAGTCCGCCCCGTTTGCGTGTTTCCCTGATTTCAACCGGGCCATCGCCGAATGCAATGACCTGAGTGAAGTTGTCCGGTCCGATCTCTTCCATTATACGGTTCAGTACGATCCGCTTGGCTTCGATAGACACATCGTCTACCGAACCATAGATTCTTCCCTCGAAAAGATGCGCATAGCCCATAGTACGGGCTTCCTCAATTACGTCTTTTTCGTCCGAGCCGCTTACTAAATACAGTTGAATCCCGGCATCATACAATTGTTGCAGGAAAGGTATCGCATCTTTAACGGTTAAATCATTAAGTGACAACTCGCCATTCTTATACTTGCATTCCCTTTCCCTGACCATGGCTATCAATTCCTCATAGTAAATCTTCTTATACCCGAATTCGTCCAATATCTTTTCTTCCGGTACAAACCCGAACTCACGGATGATATCCAATAACCCTTTCATCTGGACAAGTGTCTGAATGCCTGTTGTCTTGTCAATAAACTCTTTGACCCGTTCTTCTACTTTCCGATAGTCGCCAATACCGGCATCACCGTATTTCTCGCCCAGAACGGCTTTTATCATCATCGGCGCCATGATGCTCTCCCAGCCTTCGCGGAGGGTGGATATTGTACCGTCGTGGTCGAAAATAGCATATCTGATATTCGGTTTATCCTTCCAGATGCTGATGATTTCAATCTCACTGTCAGGCAAATAATATGCCCTTCGAATATCTTCCGCTAAATCGGGAGAGTAGATATAGTCGGGGTTCACACCGATTTCCATTACCTCATCGGGGGTTGCCGTTCCTGTCTGAAACAGTTTCTGAACGGTAACTCCGGCAACAAAAGAGCCTAAGGTAGCAGCAGTTGTCACATCATAACCGGCGGCCAAAGCAGCGGCAACTCCTGCCAGATAACTATCGCCCGCCCCAACGGTATCAACCCTTGATAAAATCATCAAGCCCGATATTTCTTCGATGCCATTTCCGTCTATCACCAAAGAACCATTACTGCCGCGTGTGATAAATACCGGCTTCCCAAACCGTTTGAAAAGCGTTTCGGCAGCAAGACAAACGTCTTCGTACGAAACCGGTTCCCCGCTCATCCCGCAAAGTATCGCAGCTTCAGAATCGTTCAACTTACGCAACGACCCTTCGTATTGGTCATTATAATGGCGACTGTCGGCTATGAACAATTTTTCCGGAAAAGCGCCGATAAGTTTGACTAAATTTTCGCGAAAATAGGGGGTATGTATTCCCGACAATACTTGCTCGTTGATGATGACGACGTCAATTTCCGGAATCAACGCCGACAGTTTCTGTAATAACTCATCAGCCTTGGTATCTGCCAATTGGTTGAAATTACCAAAATCTACTCTTCCTTCTTCATCGTCGCCGACGTATGGTTTGGCGTACACATGCGTAGCCCAGTCAGTTTCCTGTGTCAACAGATAATCGGTATTGATACCGGCCTTTTGCATGATTGTCTTCATCGCGGGCGCAAAAGGGTCTACGCCTACAACGCCGAAGGCGTAGATTTTCCTGATTCCTAACGCCGAAAGGTTATTGGCCACATTCCCGGCGCCCCCTAATGAATACTTTTGTGTACGAACCGGACGTGTCATCCGCCCTGTCTCGACCGATACTTCGCTTTTCGATTCGTCGATAAACCAATACGCGTCCAAGCAAAAATCGCCCACGATGGCGATCTTCGCGTCTACCACATCATTCAGAATTGTTTCTAATTGCTTCTTTTCCATAAATATTAAATTATTTTTGCGGCAAAAGTAGATAAAAAAAAGATTTTTTCCAAACGTTTGTAAAGAAATTCTCCGAAAGAATTGCGGAAAGGGTCTTTGCTGTGATCAATACATATCAGTTAGTTGTTTTAAGTCTCCCAATATATAGCGTAGGATTCGGTTCTTCGAAATCGTCCGGTTTTAAATTGGTAAGGCTGTAGTAATGATAATTCTTTTATAAATTTCCCATCCAAGTCATAACAAACGATTTTTTTCCGGCAGACAAATACAATTGATTCTTCTTTTCATCAATAGCCATTTTACTGAAAATACTACCGCTGAGTTCTCCGGGGCCTTGTCCCTTATATCTGATTTTACGAATAAATTTTCCATCTATTCCAAAGACAAGAAGATCATCAGACCCTCCTGAAACTAATACTATATTATCATTACAAAGACAAGCACAAACTATCCCCCCAATAATACTTTCATCCGTAAGTTCTAATTCGACTGCCATTACTTCGCCCTCAAATATCTCAAATAATGGAAATTCGATTTTTTTCAGGTCTATATCAACCGGAATTTCTAATAAATCACCTTTTTCCTCATTTTGACATGAGAAAAACAGGAAAATCGTTGCTAGTATAATAAATAATATTTTCATTTTTATCAGCTTTACAATAAATTTTTCAGAATGCAAAATTACACATCTTTTTCATACTACGCAACTAAACTGCGTTTTTTTTCACAATCCGACAGGTCGTTTAAAGCTGTAGCTTGCTATCGGGATTCCCGAAGCGAATGAATGAATCGCAATCGTCCGTCTCATAATAGGGCTGTTTTTTCAATAAAGCGCTAAAAACATCCTCATCGGCTTTCAGTCTGTTCATCGATTATTAGAGGGATTGGACTTTTTTATCGGCATTGTGTTTGGGAGCGAGTTGTCGATCAACTTGACAAACTCATGTATTCCTATTGTTTTTTTAAATGATAAAGACTTAATATTAAAGGACTCTCGTCTTCTAACAACATACTGTCAAGCATATTTGTTATTTCAAGATACTTTGAAGCGGATACTTTTTCCTTCAAAGCTTCTCTGTCGAATTCAGCATATCGCTTTGTTAATATTTTATCATTATATTGATAGTTGCTAAAGACAAAGAAAAATTCTTTTTTATCATCCATGTCATTTATGAAATAACCAAATTTGTAGCCATTATTAATGGGTTCTCCCGGAGTAGAAAATGCTTTTCTTCTATTTTTATCATAATAAGCATTATACCATCTTTTATTTTTATTTAATTGAAACTGAAAAAATACTTTATCGTCAGTCTCGAAAATTGTGTAAAATTCAATCTTCTCATCATATTCCTGTTGAGTTATAATATTTGAATTATTGTCTCCTATATTAAATACATATTTCGGATGAAAACTATCGTTGTCAACTACAAATAAAGTATCGCATTTGTCTTTAATATGTATCTGATCATTATATATATAGGATATACCTTCTTTACTCCACCCTTTCCTTTCATTTAATTTGTAAAAAATGTTATTTTTTAGTTTATTTATAATATTACCCTCATGATCAAATAATAAACAGCTAAATTCTAAATCTCCAGTCCAGTTTGGGAAGTGCACAAGTAATTGACCTGAAGGACTTACCGCAATCTTTTCGGATCGATGCGTGAGGGATATTTCTCCTAAAAATGAGCCTTTAAAATTGTATTTATAAATTTTATCATACGAAAAATTAGGTAAAACATATACTATTTCATGCTTTTCATCAATGGCAAGTTCTCCAATCCTTCCGGGGATTTCACCCGGTCCCTGCCCCCTTTTGGCAATTTTTCCGATGAAGTTGCCGCTTATATCAAAGAGAACCACATCTCCTCCACCTTCATAATTCTCGGATATGAAGTAATTCTCACTGAACTTCAACAAGCTTCCATCAATATAAGTGATATAATCACCGATTATACTCTCTACAGGTATGTAGGAGATACTGTCTACAACTTCACTAAGTTTAAAATCAATTTTATTTTTAACGGCTTCGTCAACATTAATAACAATTGGATAATCCGTCGAATAAGTATTACCCTTTTTATTCAAACAACCGGTTAATAATATCATTAAACCGATGATACACAGTAAATTCAATAATAAACTTCTCATTTTTTTTAACTATAATGAAATCTCAAATCTTCTTTTTTGGGCAAATCTTTACGAAGTTAAACACGGTGCAAAAGTAAAACAATATTTTTAAGCGACCAAATTTTTTTGCAATTTTTTTTTGAAGAATTATAAAACATTGTTTCATGTTCAAGGCTTCGAGTAATTCATATGCTGGAAGTAACATTTGTTCTTTATACAAAAAATCATTCTTTTATTTTAGCAATCACAACAATAGGATTATCATCTTCTTGGATGTTTTGTAGAAGATGTTTATATTGGGGATCTATTTTTTCTTTATATTTTATCAATTCTTCAGGGTCAATATGTGCAATCATCTCTTTATTTTTGTTAATAGAAATCGGAAGAAAACCAACCGGGAGTCCGGTTAAAATATAACCTGATTTTTGGTAATCAGGTGATGAAGATATATAAACTTGTTTGGTTTTTTTATCAAAATAACCTGTATGTGTCAATCTGTCTTTTGCTATTGATTCTGAGCCCATCGGGCCTCTCATAGTTTCGGTCTCTGTGTAATATATAAAGTTAAATAATACGAATGAATTTGATTCATTCACAAAATTAATTAAATATTTTCCTTTTGTATTATCATTAGCCATTCGATGATAGTATGAAGGTTGTTTATTCCCTAATTTAAAGATGATATGAGGAGCCAAATTGTTTTCATCAACGCTAAAAACCGTATCATTATAGAACATTTCTTTAAAATATGTTAATCCTTTATAGTAGTAGAATATTCCGGGACTAACTTGATTGGTTCTACTTTCACCTTTGTGAAATTCAAGGTAGTTTGGGTATTGTTTCATTATAGATCCTTCTTTGTCATAAACGATTAGCTTTATTTTATCCTTGCCGGTTCTGTTGTTACAAAAACTAATATATGTGTCATCTTTTATTAACCATGGAGCGCTTGTGTGAATTCTTTCATTAGCATTTTCAATTAAGGGTTTTTTAACGATTAATTCAACATTGTTTGTTTCTAAATTGATCCCTTTACACGACTCATAATGTGAATCTCCTGTAAATATAATATCGTTTTTTTCATCAAAGCCATAGCTATCAAAGATAGAGCCAGTATATTCATTGGGTCCCTGACCAAAAGAACTTACTTCTCGAATGAATGACCCTGTTTCTATCAAATATATAAGCTCTTTTCCCTCCTATTTGAGCGAAAGAATCAGTTATTATCACTGTCCGCACTGCCGTAACAGCAATAATATATTTATCTGTTAAATAGTATTTTGTATTCCTTATATCCAAAAGAGCATCCGTATGAGTTTCCAAAGGAATAAATTTTATTTCTTCAAATATTTTATTTGAAGGAATTTCGCCGAATCTCGCTTGGATTAAATCAATATACGTTATGTTTTGTGCGGTTATCATCCAAAACATAACGAAAGAAATAGTTACAGTTAATAGTACTTTCATGAGAATCAAATATTTAAATTGTTTCTATAAAAAAAATAACGAAATAGCCGGTTTCCTAAAAGTTTTATCTATTGCTTGCGCTTTATAAGCATAATAACCGGATTTGGGTCTTCGTCCAATCCATCCGCAACCTCTTTTAACTTGCCTTTCAATTCCCCTTTTTCGTTTGCTTCTTCTAATTCGTGAGCTTCAATTCTTTTAAAATATACGATCTCGGGATTTCTTAAAGAGTACCAAAATTCTATTTCATTTTTAGTAATGTAATCATTATTGTAAACGATGTATTCATATACTTTCTTTTCAAATTTGTCATAAGCCAGTTTAGTTGTCGGGAAACTTCCCGGTAATCCTTGTTGATATTCTTTTTTTAGTGTTTGCAACAAATAATAACGGTCTGTCAGTATGATGGGAAAAAGGAAAATTTCAGGGTTCATGGAATGAATGGAAGGAGTTCTTGAAATAAACGGGATCATGCTGTAATCCGGAAGAAGTCGGTATATCGTATCGGATGACATATCAGTAAGTATCCAACTTTCATTAAAAGGGAAGACAGGTAGAAATCTACTATTCAAAAAAATGACCGATAGTTGCAATGTAACAATTTCTATAATTTGCTTTTTTAAGGGGATTCGAATTTCATTTACGACACTCCCATCCTTTTTGGATATTATACTAAACGGCTGACTTTTCGAGGAAGTCATATCATGTCGATTATCTATATATCTGACAATAAAATGTTCCCGATCAAAATTATGTTTTGCAAGATAGGTAACACTGTCCCTTATTGTTAATTTTCTTAAAAATTTTCCGTATAAATCATATACGCCTATTCCTCTTCGGCCAAAGATGAAAATTTCCTCATTGTCTTCATCCAGTACAACATCTGCGGCGCTAATGCTCTGGTATTCTTCATAACCTTGCCCTTTGCGATTGAATTTTGTCAAGCCTTTTCCCTTTCTATCAAAAACAAAGACATTTCCATCATTAATTAAATTCCTTACTAATATGAATTTTTTACCAATATCAAGTACTTCTCCTTGACAAACAAATTCATCGGAAGAGTCCAAAGCAATGTACTCTACATCAAATAAATCTTGAAGAATCAATTCCTTCTTCGGATAATTTTTTCTAACATCAATTGTAATGTTATCATCGTTACCGGCTTGTTTTTGCCCTCTACCCTCCGTTATTACGATGAGGGAAATAATTAAAATAAAAAATTTTTTCATACTATGTTGTTTACAAATGACTAATGCAAAGACCTCTTGAAATTTCATAACGCTTGTTTTTATATTTGGGTACAAAGATAATGCTTTTTTTAAAAATAACAACACTATATCCAACCGGACACCGGACGTGCATATCCGGTACGTAAATATCATCCTATTCTATTAAAATGACAATTGGATTATCTTCTTCGTCCAATTTTTTCAAAAACGAAAGTTTTTCATTATTTTTTGCTTCAGGATGCTTTTCCAGCCAATCCATCACTTCCCAAACTTCAATAAGTGAAACAAATTCGCCCGATGTACTCATTCCTAATGGTTTAAACGGCATAAATCGGATTAAATCATCTTCGATGCCATCACTGTTTAGGCCCAGTTTAGTTTTGCCTGTTTTCTTATTATACAGTCCATTATATAAATCAGAAGGTCCTGAAAACATCCCTTTGATACATTGGAAGAATACAAAATTGTTATTTTCATAAACATCAGCAATAAAAATCCGTTCACTATTATTCTTTTCGCTTTTTCTTTCTTGTACTGGCCAGTGATGTTTTCCTGTATTAAAAGCAAATGCAGGAATAAGTTTACTGCCGGAAACCGTATAGATTGTGTCTATAAAATCCTGCTTGAAACGAATGTTTTCGCTATCTTTCCAAATTCGAGCCGCATGTAAGGGATTAATTTGTCTTTTATGTCTTGCAGGAGTATATTCCCAGAGAAAAAAACCGTTACGTATCCAGCTTCCATAAAATTTATATAAAGTAGACCCTCCAATAACATTAGTTTGATATAAATCTTCAGTAAACGGCGTTGAATGATTGTAAAAAGAAAGTATCGAATCTTTCGAATTACCTGCTTTATCAAAAATTCCCAATGAATACTGTTTTGAAGTTTGTTTTAAAATTTTCATTGCGTCAAAATATCCGATAATTGCCGAATCAGTTATCACATAATATGAAGCCAATCCAAAAGATGAAAACTCTACTTTGCCACAAAAATTCCCTTTCATATCGTATTTTATCAATTGATTGGGCTGGCGTTCGAAGTATAAAAATTCTTCTTTTTCATCCGTCCAGCTGAAACAGTTGGTATAAGCTGCCGGATCCTGACCGGAATGTCCTATTTTTGCAATAAAACGTCCGTCTATTTTGCTGAATAACAAGCAAACGCCCATATCTACATAAGGACGATTTCTAAATTCAACTAAAATATAATTTTTTAAAACTTTGACTACAGGATCTCTGCCTACCAAACCATCATCCGTCGTTTCTAACGGAATGAAACGGACTGTTTTGCCGAAATCAGATACGTTTAATCGCGAAAGATTTTTCAGACCGCTTTCCAAATCGATTATTAACGGACTGCCAATTTTATTTTCCTGACTGTTAATGGAAAAAAATAACAGGGATAAAATAATATTGATGATTATAATTCGTTTCATCCTTGGCCTCTCTGCTTTACGGTGGTCTTTATAATCCGGCTCAATGGATTTTTTTGAAGCCTCGGCAAGCAGGACGACGCCTGTCCATGATTCGATGAATTTGTCAACTGGCAGAATGTGATTGACGCCTTCCCAAAGGAATGAGACTTGCGCCGAATCTACTTTATAAACGGCAACTAAGCCTTCTCCGAATTGAGCAACGAAAGGGGTTACGATTTTAGAAATGTCTTGTTCCTTGTCTGTGATTTGAGTAGTTCTGTTTTCGACGCCATAGTCAAAAAGCATCTTCGACAATCCAAGCAGGTTGTACCTGTAAGGATGCTCGTTGAAGTATTGGGCGGTAAATGATTCCGTATTCTTTATGGTGCTCCCCATTTCTTAAGTGATGCTTTGCAAAATTAATAATCAAATATCGCCGCAAAGATAATGCTTTTTTCGAACGGCCAAATTTTTTCTCGTTTTTTTTAGTTTGCTGCTACCCATCCGAATGAATTGCGGAAAGGGTCTTTGTCGGGATCGATGTAGAAGGTTTGGATAAAATTCATATACTATTTATTCGATTTTAATAACTTCTGACGGGTTTTCCATACTTGATTTATATACTTGACGTCCCACACTGAGGACAATAGCCAATGACATGACGAATAGAATAGACAGATAAATCCAAGCCGGAATGTTTGTCCGTTTCATATAATGCTCCAACCAGCGTTGCATGAAGAAATAGCCTGTAGAAAAGGCAATAACCGCTCCTATCAGAAGCAGCCAGGCATATTCTTTAACGAAAATAGCAAGTATGTCGCCCGGCGTAGCTCCGTTGATCTTTCGGATGGCAATCGATTTGCGTCGTTCCTTGCAAGTGAGGGAAACTAAGGAAACAAAACCGAACACACAAATCAGCACGCAAACGGCCGAAAAAACAGAAAACAGTTTCTGCAACGCAATCTCTGATTTCAGCAGGTCGTTGTATTCTTCTTCGAAATTTTGTATGGTAAAGGAACTGTATAATGTTCTTTGTTGTTTCAAGTCGGCATATTCGGTCTCTATCAATCGCTCAATCTTTTCTTTGCAGGACTTCCACATTCCTTCCCTGTATTTAAACAAAATAGGGGCAGAAACCGGTGAGGTTTTTTGTCTCATCATAAAAACTATCGGTTGGGGCTGCAATGTTGGCGCATGATTGTAAATATTTCTGACCACGCCCTTTACTGTATAAACTATATTACTATAATGATGGATGAGTTGCTTGCCTACAGGGTTGTGCCAGCCCAATGCTTTGACAACATCTTCATTGACTAAAACAGACGATTCCGGATCGGCGTCAGTCAGCATTTCACCTGCTATTAGTTTGAGCTCAAAGAAATCAACAAGTTCAGGAGAAACCCAATACACTGTTAAATGTATATTTTCTTCATCGGCAGTTCCTTTTTCCGAAAGGCCTGATGTGTTACCAACGAAAGGGAATATTCTCGTTTTTGATTCCAAATCAATTACCTCCGTGATTTCTGGTATCATTTTCAACTGATTAACCATTACTTCGCGATTCTCTCTGGGTACGTTCTTAATTAAACCCCTGTTTTGGAACGTAAAACCAATCTCGCGGGAATGATGCAGGAAATACATCTGTTTCTGAATAATGATCGTACAAAAAACAAAAATCATGCTAATAACCAATTGGACAAAAATAGAAATTTTACGGAACGGCTGTTTGGCGCTTCGGCGAATGGATACGTTCAAACTCCTGCGTCTGAAGATAAGCAGTATCAACCAAAAAAACAACAACGCAACTAATACGATAAATCCTAAATAATTAAGCGATTCGCGATAAATGGAAGATAAATCCATCCGAATCATTGACAGTTTCAGGAATGGATCGTAAAAAAGTTGCGTAAACAGCATACCCAATAAAACGGCAAGAAATATAATGAGTAAAAATTCAACCGAGAGCATGGCAAGCAGCGATCGTCCCGAAGCGCCAAACACCAAGCGCAATGCCAGTTCCTTTTGCCGTAGATGGAAACGGTGCATCATAGAAACGAAATAATTGAACAGCGAACACAAAACGATTAATAACCCCGATATTGAAAAAATAATGATATCCTGAAATTTAACATTTCTTTCTATATCCGGAGCCGTATAATACATTTTTGTCAACGGCATTAAAATACGATCCGTTAATTTCTTTTTAAGCGCTTCGACATCCGTTCTCGGGAACAATTCAATAATAATATTCGCGTTGTATATGTTCCTGTTTCGAGGCGGCTCTACTTCATCTACTTCAAATGGCTTTATAATATCAAACCGATAATTACTTGGTTCTGGCATTCCGGTAATAACGGCGCATATTGTATAAGTCCTATAAAGTCTGGGTGTAATCATTATTCCAATCGGATTCTTTTTTCCGAAGAGTTGTCGCGCTTTTTCTTGTGTGATAGCAATTTTATCACTGCCGGGAATTAGAAAATCCCAACTACCTTTCAGCATTTTAACGTCGAACATGCTGAAAAAATTAGAATCGACGGCAATGATTTTTGCCGGAATCTCAGCGTTTTCCAAAGCAATCACAGTAGAGCCTCGGGCAACAATTGGAACTACATTTGCAAATTCCGGAAATGATTCTCTTAAATAGGCGGCAGAAGGAATATTGGCACTTTTTGCTCCAATATTAACGACGGTTTGCGATGTGCGATTTCCCCGGCTATACATCACATACAAATGTTTCGCATTTTTGTGCGAACCGTCAAAAGACATTTCATAGCAAAGCCACAGTGCCGATAGCGCAAAACAGATCAACCCCGTTGCCAAGCCCGCTATACTTATTAATGTCTGGCTTTTATATTTCCATAGATTGCGAAAAGCAATTTTTATGTTATGGATAAAAAGCCCTGAAACGACCCTCAGCCAAATATGAAAATTTCCGGTACTGTTCATCTTTTCTTTATGAGACGTCCTTTATCATTAAAACGCAAAGATAGCTTTCCGGTAGCTTGTAACTGTTTACTATGGCTTTTACGCCTTGATACCAAACACTCCATAGAGTGAAGGGTAACGTAAGGATATTAAGCAAGGCAATTGCGGAAAGAGAAGCAGGGAAAAAAAGGAGTAACAGGACGTTTGCAGAAAAATAGCCGAATCCGATTTCGCTCAGGCTGATTATGCCGAATAGCTTGGCGGCTTTCGATTCCAGGACGTTGTTGCAGTCTTTTTGTTTGAACAGGGAGCATATCCTAT
>Ga0099364_10003102_pt1 | contig 26071 bp, 24 predicted proteins | sample TergutTh196P3_FD_73070 | JGI IMG/M metagenome (GOLD analysis project Ga0099364, IMG submission 73070) | Microcerotermes parvus P3 segment gut microbial communities from Pointe-Noire, Republic of the Congo - Th196 P3 | ecosystem: Host-associated > Arthropoda: Insects > Digestive system > Gut ...
CATCCTGGGGCTGTATTCGGTCCCAAGGGTTTGGCTGTTCGCCAATTAAAGCGGTACGCGAGCTGGGTTCAGAACGTCGTGAGACAGTTCGGTCCCTATCTGTCGTGGGCGCAGGATATTTGAAAGGAGCTGTCCCTAGTACGAGAGGACCGGGATGGACGCACCTCCGGTGAACCGGTTGTCATGCCAATGGCACGGCCGGGCAGCTGTGTGCGGAAAGGATAAACGCTGAAAGCATCTAAGCGTGAAGCCTGCCTTGAGATAAGATATCCCATTTGCGGAGGACTGAGGGTTTAGGTAAATATATGCAGTGCATTACTATATATTTTCCCTGAATCCTGATTCCTCCGCAGGATAAGACCCCTTGTAGACTACGAGGTTGATAGGCCGTGTGTGCAAGCGTCGCGAGGCGTTTAGCTTGACGGTACTAATCGGTCGAAGGCTTGACCAAAAATCAAGCTAACAATGTTTAGAATTGTTTCATTCTTCTGTTCAATTTTGAGGGAACAAAGTTCCGGGGCAACAAAGTTCCGCGAACTTAATCTCTCTTGCAAAAGTCGGTGTATACAGCGATGAGGTCACACCCGTTCCCATCCCGAACACGGAAGTTAAGCTCATCTGCGCCCACAATACTTGGCGGGCGACTGCCCGGGAAGATAGGTCTATGCCGGCATCAACCATGCCGGAATCGGGGTACCGGTTCCGGCGTGGGGCTAATGCAATCAGAATAAATATGTAACATTCCTCAATAGCTCAGTTGGTAGAGCATGCGGCTGTTAACCGCAGGGTCGTTGGTTCGAGTCCAACTTGGGGAGCCACGCAAAAAAGCCCGAAAGGGCTTTTTTGCAATGATGTATCCCGTGTTACGGGAAATGATGTGCGACGGCATGATGTATCCTTCGGATTTATAGTACCCTTATACAGGAGGTTTTTATGATTACTAAACAACAGTTTCTTCAGTATTTGACCGACAAGAAGAAAAAACAGGCCTACATAGACGAGTGCGCCGGGTATGCGGAACATCTCGCTGCCGCTTTTGATACGCAAGGTATCACGCCTGCGGCAATTCCCGATTTCAATGAGCGTTCACGCACTTGGAGCCGTGTTGCGGTGAAAACAGCCTATCAATTCTTGGAAGATTACGCAAAATTCGCCGAAAAAGAACAGCCTTTGGTTGCCGATGCCATTCGTACAGGTTGTCGGCGGATATTCGAGCAGACTGCCAAAGAAGAGGTAAACAAACGCAAGCAAAACATCCTACCCATTCCAACGGATGCCAAAATCGATCCGAAACATCTCGGCGAGCTGACCAATGAACAATTCGTCACGGCGTTCGGCGAATTGCAACGGCTTGTAATCGCTTGTTATGAGGACATCGAGAAAGACCCGTTTGCATGGGGTTATCCTGATTTTTATACCACCGGAGGTTATTATAATCGGATCAATAACATTTTGTTTGCCTTTGTTTTTTGCGGCGAATACGATAACGGCGTGTTGACGGTCGATGCGGCGAAATTTTTCGCTCGTGCCGATGTTAAGCGGCATAAAAACATTGAGATGATGCTGTCCGGTTTTGAAAAGATGGGATTCATCATTGAACCATTCGATAAAAAATCAAAAGAGTTTACCGTGTCATTTCCGAATAATCCGCACGTTATAACGGTATTAAATGCGTATACGAGCGAGATTGCCGAAAACATAGAGGATTGGAGAATAGAAAAACCAAGGAACGGATTCTCTTACCGTTATGTTGAATGCCCGACTGTGCAAACATATGAACTGGAATTTCTCGCTGAGTTCGATTATATGTCACCGTCTTTGCAAGAGATTCAATTATGGTTACACGCCGAAGCGGAAAAATATGGGTTCAAAATCGACCCGAACGAAGCAATGGAAAAGGGCATGATGCTGTATAAGAAAGGCTCCAAACGGTGGCTGCTGGTTGGACAACCACAATTTTATTTGATGCACACAAAAGAAATATTTTGCAAAACAATTTTCCGCAGCGTAAATACGCATGAAACAATGCCGGAGCTATACCGCCGTTTCCCCGACACATTTCAATCTAACTGCCGTGGCTGTCAAGGCACTAACCCTTGCACCATGCGGATTGAATTTGAAGTAGATGGCAAACCCCGCCGTTGTTGCGCTTATAATTCGTTCCTATTCAAGAACCCTACTCTTGATGATGTGAAGCTGATTTTGGAGTTATTTAAGCTGGAAAATAAAATAAAGTAGCCGGTGTATCCCGCATCTCACGAAACCCCCCGATGCAGCAGCATCGGGGGGTTGTATGTATTCCTACACTATGCGAACTTGATTCTTTATTTGGAAAACATGGTCGCTTGAGGTTAGATATACTATACCCTCAATGAAACCAATACAGGAAGGAATACCAGTCCAACATAGCAAAAGATACAGTATGCCAAGTCCTGACTTGCCGAGATAAAACTTATGTGCTCCTATTCCGCCCAAGATAATCCCGAGCAAACCGGCGGCAATCTTGCTTCTAATCGGCCAATTTGGATCATAAGTAGATGCTTGCTGTTGAATAATGACTGTTGGTTGACCGTAAGGCGCTTGCGGTTGCTGTACATACTGTGGTTGGGCTGTTTGCTGTTGCGGTAATGCCTCTCCGCAATATTTACAAGTCGCAGTTCCTTGCTCAATTGCGGCTCCGCACTGCGGGCATTTAGTAACTGTAGCTGTTTGCATAATCAATTCTCCTCTATTGAATTTTTATTTTTTCTGTACGAGATATTAAGCACGGGTAATGCGATACATAAATACAGGAACAAAACAATTAATTGATAGAGAACATATAGGTTCCCATACCAACTATCTATTCCGATAAAAACTGCCCCGAACTGAAAAACCGTGTAAAAAACTGTAACAGACCAAAGCTGTATTACCGTTGCGTTGCTTGTCAAGCGTGCAATCACACTACTCTGAGCTGATAATCCAATGAGAACCAAGCAGTTTACGATCGAGAAAACAATACGGGCTACGCCGCCTGTTTTATCATGTAACGAGAGAATCCCAAATAAAACATACATCACTATTGCTGTAAAACATATAAAGAGAAAGGTTGAAATAAGCGAAGATCTGCCGTTATAATTACTCATTTCGTCACCTCCGTACCACATTCGTTGCAGAATTTTGAACCGGGTATAAGTGCAACTCCGCATTTTTGGCATTTTTGAGATTCAAGATTCTTGCCGCAATCGTTGCAAAACTTTGCCCCGTCAACAACATTCGATGAACAGTATGGACAGCTCTTCATTTTTGTATTTGCCATCACCTGCGGTATTTGGCTTCCGAGAGCAACTCCTGCTCCCAAACCAACCCCGCCGGCGACAAATGCTCCTGCAACACCGGACTCATTACCCGCCGCAGTTTCATAAACATCAAATGTTCTGGCGGTTGCGTAACGGGAATCACCGATAAGATCAAACTCCGCGCGTTTATGTAAAACGGCATTTATTGCATCAAAATCCTCATCAGGGAAGTTGATTGACTTGATAAAAAAGTTTACAACATCCAAACCGTAGCCTTCTATGGTTTCTTTTATCTTTGAACGTGTGAACTCTGAAATTTCATCAAGTTTCGGTGTAATTTCAAGTGCCGAGATTTTTTGATTTACGATTATGTCGGCAATTATCACCTTTATGCGTTGTACTATGACACCCCGAAAGAATTGCTGCAATTTATCAAAACGAACAAACTCCGACTGCTGCATTGAACCGATCAATTCACGCAAAAAGACGGCGTAGTCACTAAGCCTCAGCCCCATTTGCCCGAATGCACGAATACGAAGACGGGTTGAATATTTTGGATCGATAATCGTTATAGGATCGCTTGTACCCCACGAAACATCGAGCTTTGTCACTGTGTTGAGATAAAAAACCTCTGCGGTAAAGGGAGTTTTTCCACCGAAAGGAAAATTTATCACGCTCTGCAATATTGGCAGATTTTGCGTACTCAGCGTATATGTACCGGGTGTAAATATATCGCAGACTTGGCCGCCTTTAACGAACAAAACGGCCTGCCCTTCCGAAACAATCAACTGTGTTCCGGTAACCAAACTTTCCGAGGGATGCTTATAAACGAGCCAGTCACGGGTTGCCAATCCATCAAATTTCACTCTGTCAATAAGAGCCATATTTTCTCTCCCTTCCACCAACCAACTATCAAGTATCCTACTTCTTGACAGTCCGTTTTTATGATACATAGTTTAGCATGAGAGGGTTGCTATTGTCAAGCATTTTATCAAAATTTATCTAAAAAAATAAAATTTGTAAATATGTGTAATAAATGAATTACACAGATTCCCTTGCGGGAAAGAAAATGAGATTACCAAGGATTCTTTTGTGTCCTCGTTGCTGACGAAGCTCAAACTACCTGCCATCAATACCATATCTCCCTTATGTGCATTTCAAAACTCTTCCATCAAAAACTTCTCAATATTCAAGTGCTTTATCCCGTTCCTGCTCATATCAAGCGCATCCATGCTTATGCCCCGATTGCGGTTGGCAAAATAGCGAAGGGTGTTCAAACTTTTATTGATACATCGAGCGGCAGAAGTGTAAACTTTGCAATGATAGGCGGCGATGAAGTCAGACAGGCAACACGAAAGTTTCATACGCCCGAATCGCTTTATCCCTCATTTTGAAATCATATACTTTTCGGTTTATGTGCCGAATCGTGAAAAACATATTTTCCATGATTGCGATTTTATAATCGTTCATAAACATTTCATACGGATAATCCTTTACGCTCTCACAAAGATAACGGTAGTAATCATCAAGAAGAGGTTGAGCCTTGTGTTTATCCGGCTCAATATGGAGGGCAATCAGCATCGCCAAATCTTCGGCAGGCAATCCCATTCGTACCGCTTGAAGCCCGTCAAATTTTACCATTCCATTTTCGGTTCTTGAAACATTCGCCGTGCCGGGGTGCATATCGCCGTGAATTACGGTGATGTTTTTCCCCTCATGGAATCGCGACTCGGCCAGTTCCCAATATTCGTTTTTCAGTCGTTCAATAGCATCCGCAAAATAATCAAGCTGTTCCGATGTAATATGGTTTTCAAAACGGAACGGTTCCCCCTCAAAGTCACCTTCCCATACTTTCGGGATTTTTCCCGTTTCTTCGTTCTTTCTGTACTTCTTGAAATCCCTTTCCATCATGCTGATGTGCGCCGCCAAATTCTCTTTTGTTTCAAAGCGCCAGTCAAGCCCGATTTTTCCGAAAGCATCGTTGTTTTCCCAAAACACGGTATGCCACCCGGCCGCCGCTTGTAAAATTGACTGATAATTTTGCCGGATAAACAAACCATCATTGTTATCCTCATCATAATGAAAACCTGGAATATAGTCCTCGCTCAAATCTTCCATCAAAATCGTCTTGTTGTCAAAATCAATCTTAAATATTTGCGGAATACAGCCGATATATTGGTGTACAAAATTGTATCGGTGAAGCTCTGTGTCGTTCTTTCCAAATTTCTTTGTGGTTATTTTCGGCAAAACTTTCCCCGGTCAATCCCTTTTCTCTGCGTAATAATGCGATTCTGTTGCCGATTTTGTAATTATCAATCATTTTTCATTTCTCCTTCGACTTTGATATGTTTATTATATCATCGCCGAATAGGTTTTTCCATACATCAAAGGTTAAAGTTTTTTGGGATTATCAACCTGAGGTTGAGTTAGATGTATTTTGCTCATCAAGATATTCTTCCAATTTGTTGCGGTTTATTGAGTTGGTGCATAAAGGAACGCAAGCGGGAACAGTTTGAAAAGAGGTATTGTAAACTTTTCTAAAAAAGTTACAAAAAAATTATCGAAACCCATGCAGAAATTTGTCACAGACATGGTTTACGGCATAATCGCATCAAAAATCGGCAAGGTGTACGATGCGAGTGAAAAGACATACGGGCAGGGCTATTGGACAATAGGTGCGGTCGCACTGACCGAGAATCATCGACAGCCGATACCTGTGTACGAAAAACTATATCCGTGTAAAAATCAAGGCGGCCCTCGGAGGAAGGACATACTTCACGGAGCATCTTAAAAATCAAGGCGCAGACCGTTTATAACCCCAAAAAACACAGGGCGGCACTTAGCCGCTCTGTTGCGTTATGCTTAAACTGCATCATAAGCGGGAAAGGTGAACACCTCAAGTCAAACAATCCGTTGTTCAAGTATTTCCAAGTTGTAAAGACTGAAATGGTCGTCATACTTTGAATTGATTAACCTCTTTTTTTCTGAAATCGCCTTGTTAAGTTCATTCCTTTGTTCATCAGTGAGCGTGGTGACTACTTCATCTTGATACAGCATTATACAGACATAATGAAACTTCATTGTCGGGTATACATCGTATTGATTCAGTTTGTTTAAGTCCATGCTAACAAATATAGGCACTAATATATCCGCAACATCGGCTCTCAAAAATAACTCTTGCAGTCCGTTAAATTGGCTTCGTATTCTTTGAAAACCTATTTCTAATGAATCATAAAAAACCATTTCGCCATACATGGGATAGTTCAAGCAAGTTTCCGCAAGCCACGCAGTTGACATTACTTCAAGGATATTTTCAGGGATTTGGAGTACGGTATACCGTTCTTGCGGCATAATATCAATCCATTCTTCTTGCGGTGGAAAAACATATTCGTCAAACTCGCCTTGACCCGTAAACCAAGTTGTCCCCGTGTCTAACGGAGATTCGTTTTCATTTTCCCAAACTGAAACAAATACCACAACAGCAATAGTGACTATTATCGCCGCACCAATGATTATCTTTTTCATATACCGCTCCTTAACTTTTCTGCGAAAGGTTTAGTTCAACATTACAATTCGTATCTTCGGAAAACTGTCATACCAAACGCAGTAGATAAAAGTATAATTGCAAGTGCATTTATTATAATAGGTGCTGTATGTGCTATCGTAAAATCGGGTGAGGACACAATCGCAGACATACCGAAAACAGAGTGTTTAATGCTAAATCCGACAAACCGCCCAAGTGTAGAAGAAAAATTGTTTACGTTACCCAATAACGAAGCTATGGTTTCGCTGAACATCACATAGCATAAACAGATAATAGTTGAAGCCGTGTTATTCTTTATAAGCATGGAAAGCAGACAGATAACCGCCCCAAAGCGGCGTATATAAACATTTCGCTTATGACCGTTGCGAAGTATGCGCCTGTAAGTATTTCGCACATTTGTCGTTCTGGCATACAAGGAATCTGAAATGCTGGAGGATTGTATAAAATCGGTGCTTAATCAGAGCGTGAAAACAAATGTTGTTATTGCAACATCGACGCCTAACGATTTTATACAAAAATTGGCGGAAAAATATAGCGTAAAAATGATAATAAACAAAGAATCTAAGGGGATAGGCTATGATTTTGATTTTGCATCCAATTGTGCAGACAGTCATCTTGTGACAATAGCTCATCAAGATGATATTTATTGTGAAAAATACGCAGAAGAGGTGATAAAAAAACACAAATCATTCCCAAAAGCTCAGATTATTTTTACCGATTATTACGAGATCAAAAACAACAAGCCGGAATTGAGCAATACAAATTTGCTGGTAAAAAGGATTCTGCTAACCCCGATTAGGCTTCATTGTTTATCAAAATTCAGATTTATCAAAAGGCTGACATTGAGATTCGGGAATGCTATTTGCTGCCCCGCCGTTACATTCGTAACAAATAACACTCCCAAAGTCAAATTTATATGCGATCTAAAGTGTAATGTAGATTGGCATTGCTGGGAGAAATTATCTAATGAAAAAGGTTATTTTATCTATATATCTAAAAAACTAATGGGACATCGCATTTACGGCCAATCGACGACATCCGATATAATCGCCCAAAACCTGAGGACAAAAGAGGACCTGATAATGTTCAAAAAATTCTGGCCAAACTCGGTTGCGGGATTTATCAACAAATACTACAAAATATCCGAGAAGAATAATAGGACTTGAAGGCAGCCGAAACGCCCTCTCCGTCATGCTTATGATGGCACGGACGATCGAGGCGATCGTCCCTACACGCCCTCTCCGTCATGCTAACGCATGACACCTCTCCCAAAGGGAGAGGCAAGGTGACGGACAGAATTTGTATAGGACATTCTTGGCTCTCCCTTTGGGAGAGCTGTCGGCGGCAACGCCGACTGAGAGGGCGGTATGCGGTAACGCCGACTGAGAGGTCAAAAATTTATAAAAAAACAAATTAATTATTATTCCCGTCTTGACATATCTTATGTGATGGCATATAATAGGTTTTGTTTTTAAAATAAAAGGCTAAAATTGCTGGAGGAATTTTTAATGAAACGAAATGGCAAAAGCACTTTTTTTATCGTAGCTGCCCTGATACTGGCCGTTTCATACATGGGACTGCTGGGAATCAGCACCCGGTTTGGCGATCGCAGGGACATCTATATAAAGGGAGCGCAGGATATTAGATTCGGTATTGACATTCGGGGAGGAGTGGATGTTACCTTTACTCCGCCCGATGAGATTGAAGAGGATATTACCGAAGACCAGATGAGAGGAGCGGAGGAGAAGATAAAGATACGTCTTCTTGCGCTCGGTATTGCAGACTATGAGATCTACACCGACCTGTCGAGAAACAGGATAGTGGTACGATTCCCGTGGAAATCGGGTGAGGAAAACTTTGACCCTGAGTATGCTATAGAGGAACTCGGTGCAATGGCTGAACTCACCTTCCGTGAGGGTGCGGAGTATGACGAATACGGGCCGACAGGTGTAACCGCTGATAACATCATACTCAGAGGAGCCGATATAAAGTCGGCATGGCCGGGGGTTAATCCCACCAACAGCTTGGAATATGTGGTAAACTTTGAGCTCAACCCAAGCGGAACGGCGGCCTTTGCAGAGGCTACATCGAGAATATCGGTAAACAACGGTCCTATATCCATATGGATGGACGAGATTATGATCTCCGCTCCTACTGTACGGAATCCTATTCCTGAGGGAAGAGGATATATAGAGGTAGGAACCGATGTTAATTACGCACAGACGCTGGCAAGACAGATAACGGCGGGTGCATTGCCCTTTAAGATGGAGGCGGGAACCTACAGCACAATCGCTCCATCTCTCGGCGAAAACGCTCTCAACGCCATGCTCATAGCGGGTATTATCGCCTTTGTTTTGATATGCCTGTTTATGATATTTGTCTATCGGCTGCCGGGCATTGTGTCCTGTATCGCTCTATTGGGTCATGTGGGTCTTACGGTAGGAGCTATATCGGGATTCTTTACTCCCTTTGCGGGATTCACGCTGACCATTCCGGGTATTGCGGGAATCATCCTCGGTATCGGGTTTGGTGTTGATGCCAACATTCTCAGCGCTACCCGAATCAGGGAAGAGATAGAATCGGGCAAGTCGCTCGACGGAGCTGTCGATACAGGCTTTAAAAAGGCATTCACAGCCGTTTTCGATGGTAACATAACCATTATCATAACGGCTATGATATTGATGGGCGCTTTCGGACCGTCGCAGGGATTCTTTGCACAGATGCTCACTCCCGTGTTCTTTATGTTCGGACAAACTACAACCGGAGCCATCTATTCATTCGGATATACACTGCTCATCAGCGTTATGTTCAATCTGATGATGGGCGTTGCTTTTTCGAGAATCATGCTCAAGTCGCTCCTGAGACTAAAGCCGATGCGGAATCCGTGGTTTTACGGAGGAATCAAGGATAATGGAGGGTATCAAAGATAATGTTTAAAAACGAGAATACAAAATCGGGATTAATGCCCGCAACAAGGTTTAATTTTAATATAATAGGCAACTTTAACAAATTTGTGCTTGTTTCGATCTTTATGTTAATTGCGACAATCGTTCTTTCCTTTACCCAAGGCGTCGGCATAGACATTCGTTTTACGGGCGGTTCTATCATCACATACTCCTATACAGGAGAAATAGATCTTGATGATATAAAGAACATTGCTCAGGAAAACACAGGCATTAATGTAAGCGTGATGGAATCTATAGATAGAAACGGAAACACCAACTTTATTCTTACCGCCAGCGGCACTCAGAATTTTACTAACGAGCAGTATGCCGAACTCACCCGCGCTTTCAGCGAAAAATATCCCGACAACAATCTGGAGAGACTAAATGCAGACAGCGTTGAGGCATCTGAGGGACGAGAGTTCTTTATAAAATGTATAGTAGCTCTTGCCTTTACCTTTGTAGTGCTTGTCCTGTTCATAGGACTGAGATTCCGCAAAATCGGAGGATGGTCTGCGGGCGTTATGGCTATTGCGGGGCTGCTCAACGATGTTGTTATGGTCTATTTAGCCTTTGTAATATTCAGATTCCCCCTTGATGTAAACTTTATTGCGGTTGTTCTCACAATACTCGGATACTCGCTCAACGATACCATCGTTGTCTTCGACCGCCTGAGGGAGAATCAAGACAAATTCGGCTCGAAAATATCCCTGCCGGATCGGGCTAACCTCAGCATCAACCAAACCCTCAACCGTACCGTCAACACATCTATAACAACCGTAACCTCTATGATTGTGGTCTGTATAGTCGCATTTGTGTTCCAGGTCAATTCCATCCTGAGTTTTGCCGTGCCTATGGTGTTCGGCATGATTATGGGTCTGTACACCTCAAACTTCATTGTTGTTTCATTATGGGTACGCTGGAGAGGCAGAAAAACGGCAAAATAAATATATTTTAAACTCAACTGCACTTTTGAAAAAAACCGCTTGACAAAAGTTTGATATGGTGGTAGAATAAGTAGCAGTTGAATGTGGGAGATTTCCCGAGCGGCCAAAGGGGGCAGACTGTAAATCTGTTGTCAACGACTTCGGTGGTTCGAATCCACCATCTCCCACCAAAAGATGCCGAATAAATTCGGCAATGAAGAATGATGAATGATGGATTTTGAATGATGAATAGGGGGAAAAAGGAAACCCGCTAAGAATTTCGCTTGTACAGCGATTTTTTTAGCACTCACGGGGTGTTGACAAGCACCCCACAAATATACGGAGCGATGGCTGAGCTGGTCTAAGGCGCACGACTGGAAATCGTGTGTAGGCTAATACCCTACCGAGAGTTCGAATCTCTCTCGCTCCGCCAAAAAATGTGCCGAATAAATTCGGCTTGCATTTTCTTTCACAATCGGCTATAATATAATAACAGTTGTAATGTAGCCGAAAGGAGAATGCTTATGTATATCAAACGACACATTGAAGAAGTGCTTAAATCTGCTGTAAACGAAAAGGGGGCTCTTTGCGTAACCGGTGCTCGGCAGGTAGGAAAATCAACCGTGTTGAAAAGGCTGTTTACGGAACATAAGGAACTGGTTTTGGATGAAAGCAGACTGCTTAGGCTCGCTTTGGAACGGCCGGAAGAATTTTTCGAACAATTTCCGCCGCCTGTTTTTGTTGACGAGATTCAATATGCTCCCTCGCTTTTCCCGTATATTAAAATTCATATAGATAAAACAGGTGCAAAAGGTGCCTTCCTGCTGTCGGGTTCTCAGCGGTATGAAATGATGTCCAATATGACCGAGAGTTTAGCCGGGCGGGTAAACTTGATTGACCTTTATGGGCTTTCCATGCGCGAAATTCTTGGCGACGATTTTGGTGAGGAATTCATGCCGACACAGGAGTATTTGAAAAAACGTACTCCCAAGCCGCTTAAATTTAATGAGGTGTGGGAAAATATTTGGCGTGGTTTCTTCCCTGAGATCGTGAAAAGCGGCACAGACTGGGCACGGTTTTATTCAAGCTATATTCGGACATATCTTGACCGTGACGTTTCAAAGTTGGCACAGGTAGGCGACCTGTTGCAATTCGAAAAGTTTATGGCGGCGATGGCGGCTCGGACAGGACAACTGCTCAACATTACCGATGTGGCAAAGGATACAGGTATCAGTCAGCAGACTGCTGAGAAGTGGCTTTCGATTTTGGTTGCGTCAAACATTGTATATGTATTAAAGCCTTACCACAACAATGTCTTGAAGAGACTGATCAAAACGCCTAAGACCTATTTCTTGGATACAGGTCTTGCAAGCTATTTGGTCGGTTGGGATAATGCACAGGTTCTTCAAAACGGAGCAATGGCGGGCGCGATATTTGAAACCTTTGTCATTGGGGAAATCATTAAGTCATGGACCAACCTAAAGGGCGTAACACCCAGCATGAACTTCTACTATTTTCGTGATAAAGACGGCAATGAAATCGACCTGCTAATCAAGTGCAACGGAGTGCTTTATCCTATTGAAGTCAAGAAGCACATTAATTGTGACAAAAGCGACATCACTGCGTTCAAGCAGCTTGATAAGATTCCCGATATGAAGCGTGGCGAAGGGTGCGTTGTCTGCATGGCGGACGATGTGTTTCCAATAACAGCAACAGAAAAAGCAGTCGGCGTGCGGTATTTGTAATGAAATAATCTTAAAGGCGGAAACAGCCATTAAATCAATATACAAAAAGCACGCACAGCCTTATGTAAGCGTTCCGGTATCAGTAATATTGGATAAAGATTAGCAAATCTATATTTTTGGAGGTTGCTCTTATGTTTAGAGTAAATGAAGATGGGCGTTTTTGGCTTTTCCTTGTTCTTTTGGTTAGTTGTGTTTCCTTTATTCCTTTGATTGTTATGTCTCCGGGAGGTTTAGCGAGTTTTAGAATTTTAGGGTTTTTAATCACTCTAATAGCGATTGTTGCGGCTTCTGGAGCGGGTATTATAGCAGAATGGAAGAAAATAAAAAGGCCGGAGCAAAAAGCACAAGTGGAATTTTTGGAAATAGGAACTCATAGCGACGGTGATATACAAAGCACAAATATCAAGGATATGATGAATGTTACAACTTGTGCAACATTTAAGTTTGCCGATGAAACGACACACAAGTTGCATTTTCACTCTTCAAAATTAGAAAAATTGTTACCCAAATATAAAAATACAAGTATAGAAATTTATTACAAGGAATTTAAAGGAAAATATTGGCTTACAGGGTTTGATTCCGCAAGCGAAAACCAAGTAGACGCTTCCCAAAATTCAAAAGGAAAAATAAATTTCAAAAAACCACAATCAATTTTATCTATAATAGCGTGTATTTTATTATTATCAGTCGGGGGGGTATTTGTTACAGGTAGTTTTGATTCTTTAAACGACCGGATAAACGGAAAATTGCAATACAGTGAGCTTGAAGTTAAACCCTTGAATGAATTTTATATCGAATGCACCGCAACCTCTCCGGACGGAACAACGGATCTTGTTGTTGCAGAAAATTCAGAAGCAAGATATTGGGCTACAAACGGTTTGGAAATGCTTCTTATCAAAAATGAAGATGGAAATATAACTGATGTCTATGTTAAATATCCTTCCCAAAATTTTGAGAAGATAGAGGAAGACGATGAAATAGAAGATGCCATTTTATATTTTGAAAAATTTAAAGATAAATTAAACCCCCAGCATACTTTTACAGAAGAAACATGGAATTATCAAAAACCCGTTAAAAGCGGAACTGACAAAATAGCAGATCGTGACTGCGTAGGTTATTCATTTGAAGGTGAAAACGGCAGATGGAAACTATGGCTTGATCAAAAAACTAATTTCATTATGAAATTAGATATGCAAGTGAATGAAAAAAACAGTTCTATTTTGGTTGTTAAGTTTAAAGAAAACGGTTTTGAAATCCCTTCATATAAATAGTATTGATTGCTCAAGAAACGCACCTTGTCCGTGTGGGAGCGGCAAGAAATACAGGCGTTGTTGTGCAGATTAAATCAATATACAAAAAGCACGCACATCCTTATGTAAGTGTTCCGGTATCGGTAATATTGGATAAAGAAAATGAGGCCGATATAATACACAAACAAATAACAAAAGTGTTCTGCGGCAGTTGCTCCGGCGCGTTTGGCTCGAAGGTCTGGCACAGCACCAGCAAGTATCGGTGCGTTGTTTGGCAGTGCAACAAAAAGTTCAAGAATGGCGATAAATGCCAAACGCCCCATCTTTCCGAGGACGATTTGAAGCGGCTTTTTGTGGAGGCGTTCAACCGATATACCACGGAGCGCGCGGTGTTGGCGGACGATTACGAGGAAATTATCGCCGTGCTGACCGACACATCATCCCTTGAGAAAAAGGCGGCGGCTCTCAACGATGAATGTGCGGTGGTGTTGGAATTGATACGAAAACACATCGATGATAACGCCCGGGAAGCCCAAGACCAAGTGGCGTACAAAAAGCGGCATGACGGGCTGTCGGAGCGTTACGAAGCGGCAAAAAGTCAGCTTGCGGCAATCGGCATCGAGAAACAAAACCGCGCCGCCGCCAAGCGTCACGTCCTGTCCCGGTTTATACAGGATTTGGAACGGGTCGGCGGCACAATCAGCGCATTTGACGAGCCGCTTTGGTACGCCGCCGTGGAGTCGGTGACGGTAGGCGAATCATCCGCCGCGTTTACGTTCAAGGACGGCACGGTGGTTGAGGTAGATGTGTAGGTATGGCGGCTCTGTCTGAATGGCAGAGCCGCTGTTTTTGGTTAAGGGTGTAGGGTCTGAATTGCGCTGTTGCATTGTTGTTTGCACCCTTGTTTTGAGGAGAAAACGCTGTAATAGCAGTAGTTTTCACGGTCAAGGGTGCAAGATTTTTTGTGTATGCACCCTTGCCTTTTCGACAGAATTGTGGTATACTTTGAAAAAATGGATTCAAGGAGCGTTTTAATGACCGAAACAAGAACCCTAACCCGCCGCTTCAATACATACCCGCGCACCGAGGTGAGGTGGCTTTGGAAACCGTATATACCACTCGGCAAGGTCAGCGTCATTCAAGGAGACCCCGGCGACGGGAAAACCACGCTGACTTTGGCGTTATCGGCGTTACTTTCGACAGGACAACCCCTCCCCGAAACGGACGGCGAGCCTGTTTTCGGCGAGATTTTATATCAAAGTGCGGAAGATGCCGTCGGCGACACGCTCGAACCGCGTCTTGCCGCAATGGGGGCGGATTGTTCCGTAATATCCAACATTTCCGTGCCGTTCAACGACATCGAAAAAGACTGCGAGCTGCTCGAAAACGCCATCCGTGAGGTTGGTGCAGTTTTGTTTGTGCTGGACCCACTTCAGGCGTTCATCGGTAAAGGAAACGACATGACCCGCGCCGCCGATATGCGCCGGTTGATGAGCGGTCTTGCCGTCGCCGCCGCCAAGACGAGTTGTGCTGTGGTAGCAATCGGGCATATGAATAAAGCCGAGCGGTCAAAAACGCTGTATCGTGGGCTGGGTTCTATCGACATAGCGGCTTCGGCGCGGAATGTGTTGCACGTCGGCCGTTCCGCCGAGGATAGGGAAATCTGGTCATGTCGCACATCAAGAGCAGTCTGGCAAAAGAGGGGGAGCCGCTGGCGTTCACAATCGGCGACAATTCTATGGTTAGTTTTATCGGGCATTTTGACGGTGAAATCAGAGCCGCCGACATTCCGAACAATGATACTAAACTTGAAATTGCCAAGGATATTATTTTGAAAATGCTGGCCGACGGCGCGAGACCATGCAGCGAGATTTACGATGCCTGTAAAGCGGTGGGCATAATGAGCGAACGCACCGTGGACGAAGCGAAAAAAGACCTCGGTGTGAAATCTGAAAAGAAATCTCGTTATTGGGAATGGGAATTGTAGGATGCGGTTCACGCCAAACCCCTGCAATACGGCGATTTTTCAGGGTGGTTTCAAACCTTTTCACGAAAGGTCATACTTTTTCACGTTGCCTACCCATCGTGAAATTGTTTGAAACCGCTTGCTGAAAAAACCCAAAAACAGGAAATCGGCAACGCAAAATCCGCCGCCGTTTTGCCCCCGAAACGGCGAAAACCCCTTGAAATCAAGGGATTTTCGTTGTATCAATAGTATGATACTAATATGGTACAGGTGGTGGGACTCGAACCCACACGGTTTCCCAACGGTGTTTGAGACCGTCTCGTCTGCCAATTCCGACACACCTGCAAAATTATCTTGAAAACAACTTCTAAAAATAGTATACTATATAATAAATAAAAAAACAACCCCTAAAATAAAAAAATTTATTCGAAAGACAAAGTTAATAATAAGTATAAAAAATTCCTGTTTCTCGTACCGTTAACGGAGGAAACAGATACGAAAATTTTTATTATTAAAAGAATGGGTATAAGTATGAATAATAAACAAAATAAAAACGCGCAGCGGCTACCGACGGGTCCATGCTATTCAAACAACCAGTTTGTGCAAACCCAGTGCATGGGCATAAGTATGAAACAAGTTAGCACTCGCTCACCTTAAAAAAACGCAACTTTAAGCAGACCTCCGTTAGAAAGTCAAAAAAATATAAATCTAAATTCAAGCAGGATTAGTTACAACATATCCTTGTCTTTGTAAAATAAAAATAGCTTGTCGTACCGTTACTTCACGTTTAATCGGAGGCTTGTCCGATTTACGATATAACTCTGCATTATAAGGTTCATTTTTCTTAAGGATGTTGTAGATAGCAGTTAGCAACATTCTGGCAATAGCAATAATTTTGAGTTTCCCCATTTTAAAACCAACCTGGAAAATAAAGTTGATTTGTATTCGGCGGTTTCGTAAAAAACATAGAAATTCCTGTATATAATTTACCTAATATTTCAAACAACCCATCCGCAATAGCATAAAAAGTAAATTTTGACAAACCATAAAGACGTTTTGAAGCTTCGATAATTTCATAAACTTCAATGCTTTTATTGACTTTTTCACTCAAAACTCCAATATAACCAATAGCTATAGTGAGCAGTAAATCGAGGTTTCTTATGGATTGAAGCGTACGAACAAGAAATTTTTCATATCCGAAATTTTGCTTGCGGTCGTTCATTCGCACGACAAAAGTTTCTTCATGTTCCATAAAATAATCAAAAACATAACTTGCGTCATAACCGCGATCTAAAGCACGAATATTTTTCTTTGAAAAATGTTTTGTCAAAAATTCAAATGACTTGATGGTTTCTGCATTGTTGCTTATATATCCATCTTCGACACTCGAATAAACACGACTGTATACAGGAATGGGTTGTTGATGATTTGCTGTTAAAGCACTCGCTCCTGCATACCAATATCCATCGACGATTTCGCCCGTGCTGTCATCACGAACTTTGCAAAGCCCTTCGAGTTTTTTATTACAAACTTTCGCAATATCGCTGTCATCGCCGATAAGTATAGTTTCATCGTCGAAGTGTTTTTTAACTGTTTCAAAATAATTTTCTGTGATTTTTTCTTCATCATCCAAATTCATTAAATTCCGAGATAATCGTTCTACAGTTTTATCCAATGGGGGTGTTGAAAAACTACAAATGACATCTATGGTTTTGAAGTTGTATTTCAAGGATGTTTTAGATGTAAAAAACCTGCTGTTTAAGCAGGTTTTTTGTGGGTGACATCTATTTTGTCCAACCTTTTTGGCAGGGGTAGAAGGATTCGAACCCTCGGCACGCGGTTTTGGAGACCGCTGCTCTACCAACTGAGCTATACCCCTATGTAGGAATTAGGAATTAGGAATTAGAAATTAGGGAATAGGATAATTTTTGTTGACACGAAATTTTGTTAATAAATTGAAATTTGCATATCAACAAAAATTAGGAATTGGTATTATATGATTTGTAATTATTAGTATATAATATAAATTTAAATGTGTCAAGTGTGCATTTTATATAAATTTTTTAAATTAATAAATTGTTATATATGCCTCGCTATAAGCGAGGCATATATGGAAAGTGTTGCAAATCTTTGTTTTACGAGCACTCTCATATAACATTTATTTTTTATGAGTTTTTATTGTCTGTATTGCCAATAATTTTAAATCCGCTTGCTGATTCGACGGTTTTTGTTGCAAGTTCACGCATTTCTGTATATGCTTTATCAAGTTTGTTTTGTAATTCTTTAACAGTTTTACCCGAAAAATCAAGTTCTTTTTCAAGAAATGATATTTTGTCTTCCAATAATTTTATTGTGCTTTGGTAATCTTTTTCTGCCAAAGTTGACGCATATTCATGCTCTTTTTTTAATTTTTCGGTTAATAATTCTTCGCAGGTTTCTCTTTCGGATTGTAATAATTGCGGAATATTGGTTACTTTTTCTTCCAGTTCTTTTATATATTCTATCTTACTTTCAGCATCGGATAATAAATCTTTTGCTATGTTTTCGCGTTTGGATAATTCGGATTCCCGTTCTGATTTTTTGTCTTCCCACAAATTATCTTCTTTTCCGCGAGTTCTTTTTAAATTATATTGAAATTCTTCGTTTTCACGAGTTCTTTCCATTTTTAAAGCTTTCATATAAGAATCGTGTTCAAATTTTAGATTGTTGTTTTTTTCTGCAAATTCATTATTTAAGTTTTCTAAATTTTTCCGCATATCTGTTTCTTTTTCAGATTTTTCAATTTCTATTTTTGCAATACAATCTTTGCCTGCTTCTATAACTAAAGCAAGTTTTTGGAGTTCTTGTCCTACTTCATATAATTCTTTGAGACGAGTTTCTTCAGTTGTAATTGCAATTTGCAAGTCGTTAAATTTGTCATTCAATTCTTTAGAAAAAATATTTTGCTCAATTGATTTTTTCGCACTTTCAACTGCCTTTTTTTCGATTTTGGTTTTTTCTTCTTTCTCCGGATTAAGTTTCCCCATTTCTGCTGTTTCGGCTCTTTTCAATGCAGCATCAAGTGCATTTAAAATTTCCGATTTTGTGTTTTTAAGCGTAATTTTATTATCTGACACAATAAACTTCCTTTCAAATATATTTTTATGTATTTATTCCTATATCCTAATTCCTAAATCCTATAATTTTTGCGTTTATGTAATTATAATTTACCATAAAACTTCATAAAAGCAAAAATTCCCCTGTTTGAACAATTTTTGTTCAAACTCTGCTTTTCGTTGCTATTTCGTCAAATTGATATGATACATCTTTAAACAAATCTACTAATACAGGGTCAAAATGAGTTCCTTTACCGTCTTCAATAATATCTACAGCTTGTTGATGTGCAAATGCTTTTTTATACGGTCTTTCTGACACAAGAGCATCATAAACATCGGCAATCGCCATAAGTCTGCCCAACAAAGGGATTTCTTCTCCTTTCATTTTCATAGGATAACCGTTACCGTCCCATTTTTCATGGTGTGTGCTTACCAAAACTTTGGCATAATTTAGAAATTCATGGTCGTTTGTGTTCATTTTGATTTTTTCTATAATTTCCTCACCAAATGTGGTGTGAGTTTTTATTTGTTCAAATTCCTCGTTGGTAAGTTTGCCCGGTTTTTGTAAGATATAATCTTTAATGGCTATTTTTCCCACATCATGCAATTGTGCTGATTGCAGTACAAGGTCTATGTTCCATGAATTGATTTCTTCTTGATATAATCTGTGTTTTTTCAATGCGTCGATTAGAACTCTTAAGTAACTTTGTGTGCGTTCGATATGTCCGCCTGTAATATCATCACGATATTCCACCAATTCTGCTAATGTTTTTAATATTGCATTTTGCAAATCCAAAACGGTTTTTGTTTTCGTTTCAATCATTTTTTGTAAATTTTCATTATATGACAAAAGGTCTCCTGTTTGATTTGCAATTAATAAATGCAATTCAATTCGTTTTAATAATAAAGGCGGCGAAAAAGGTTTTGAAATATAGTCAATTGCTCCTAAAGACAAGCCTTTTAATTCGTTGGAAACATCATTTTTGGCTGTTACAAATATAACAGGGATATTTGCTGTTTCCTTTTTTTCTTTTATAAATTTCATTGTGTCATAACCGTTCATTTCCGGCATTTCAATATCCAATAAAATTAAATCGGGAATATTTTTTTCCAGCATTTTCAATAACCGTTCGCCGGAATTTAATGTATATACATTATAATATTCCATAAGTACATTTTTACCTATGGTCAAATTAGTAATATCATCATCTACTAAAAATATAGTCGCCTTTTTAGTGTTCATTTCAACAACACCTCTTTAGGCAACCTCCGAAAACCTCATTTGCGGAGGTTGCCTTTATTCTCATTTTAACAAAAAGTTTACAATAATGCAAGTGATTTATATAAAATAAAATAAATTTTTCAAAAGTTGTCTATATTGTTTGTGCCGGTAAAATCCAAATATTATTTGTTAATGGTAAACGTTCTTTTGCAAGACAAATTATCGCACCTGTTCCAATTTTCTTACCAGCGATATTATTAAGCTGGTCAAATGCGTTTATCATGGATTTTTTCGCATCTCCTGTTGTTTTAATTTCAACAGGGTATAAAGTATCTCCATTTTCAATTACAATGTCAATTTCGTTTTTGTCTTTATCGCGGTAATAATATAACGGAGGTTTCACAATTCCGTCATTATAATAACTTTTCAAAATTTCTGCAAACACAAAACTTTCAAATATATGACCCCACATCGCACCGTTTATAAGTTGTTCCGGTGTATTCCAACCAAGAATCCAACAAGCTAATCCAGTGTCAAGAAAATACATTTTCGGTGTTTTGACCAATCGTTTGTTAAAATTATTATAATAAGGTTCAAGCAAATAAATTAAACCGCTCGATTCTAAAATCGAAAGCCATGATTTAACTGTTTTTATATCTTTTCCGCAAATTTCGGAAAAAGTAGTCATGTTAAGCGTTTTCCCAGTGAGAGATGCAGTCGCTTTAACAAATTTTATAAATGCAGATTCATCTTGAATATTTAAAACGTCTTTAATATCTTTTTCGATATAAGTTTGAAAATATGAACTGTAATAATCTGCCCAATCATGCAAATCACTTTTAGTTTCATACAATTCGGGATAAAAGCCTTTGTGGATACAGGAAATTAATTTCGCAAAATCAAAATTATTTACTTTTTCCGCAATCTCCATGCGTTCGGATATAGGAAGAAAAGGAACACGATGAGGATTATTCATAAGTTCACGAACAGAAAGTCCTAATAATTTAATAACACCTGCACGACCTGCCAAACTATCACTAACATTTTTCATGAGTTTTATGCTTTGTGAACCTGTAAGGTAAAATTGTCCTTTTACTTTATTTTCATCTACAATATCTTTAATATAATCAAATAATTCCGCTGCTTTTTGAATTTCATCTATTACAACCGGAGGTTTATTCATTTCAAAAAAAAGTGATGGGTTTTCTTTTGCACTTTCACGAATTAACGGTCTGTTTAACGCGATATAATTAATGTCAGAATAAATTTCTTTTAACATAGTAGATTTGCCAACTTGCCGTGCTCCTGTCAGCACAATAACTGATTTTCGTTTTGCAATACGTTCAATAACAGTTTCAATATGACGATGATAATACATAAAACATCTTCTTCCCAATACTTTTATTTAGGGTGTTGGTGTGACTATAATGGAATTCAATTCCATTATAGTCGAAATAAGAAAAATTGTCAAGCAAAAATTAGGATTTGACGTTTTTTAAATTTTATGTTATTGTAATAATTAGTTAAAGGTAACCTCCGAAAATATTTATAAGGAATTTTTTATATGAAACTTCTTACAGTTGATGGAAATAGTATAATTAACCGTTCTTTTTATGGTGTTCGTCCTCTTTCTACCAAAAGCGGAATACCGACTAACGCTGTTTTTGGCTTTTTGAAAATCATGGATAAGATGATAAAAGAAACACAACCCGACTGTGTTACGGTTGCATTTGATTTGAAAGCTCCTACATTTCGGCACGAAAAATATGATTTATATAAAGCTAATCGTAAAGGTATGCCCGACGAACTTGCTGTACAGTTGCCGATTGTTAAAGAAATATTAACGCTTTTGGGTTATCATATCATAGAAAAAGAAGGTTTTGAGGCAGATGATATACTGGGCACATTCGCGCGTATATGTGTGCAAAATAATACTGAATGTATTATCGCGACGGGAGATAGGGACAGTTTGCAATTAGTAAACGAAAATGTCACGGTGCGGCTGGCTACAAATAAAGATACTATTATTTATGATACCGATAAAATCATTGAAACTTACGGCGTAAAACCCGAAAATTTGATAGAAGTAAAAGCCTTAATGGGGGACAGTTCTGACAATATCCCCGGGGTCAAAGGAATCGGCGAAAAAACTGCTCTTGAACTTATCGCAAAATATAATAATATCGAATATATTTTTGACAATGTGGATTCCATAGAATTAAAACCGCGTGTTAAGACTATATTATCAGAAGAAGAAAGCCGCAAATCCGCATTTTTAAGCCGCGAGCTTGCTACGATTTATTGTGATGTTCCAATAGAAACCGAAATTGAAAAATATCGTGTGAAACCCATCAACACCCATGAGTTGAAAGATAAATTAGTTGAACTCGAAATGTATTCATTGCTCGAAAATTATTCATTAAACTCAAGTGACATTACCCCGTCACAATCAACAAAAACGTTTGAGTTTACAGTAAAAACAAATCCTGATTTTAATGAGGTAAAACAAAAACTTGAAAATCTTGAATTTTTGGATTTCATTTTTGAAAATAAAGAAAACTCTAAAACTAAAGAAAACATCCAACTTTCGTTGGGTCATGCAAACGATGAAAATAATTATTTATTATATATTAATGCACAGGATATAATTTATATGTTTGACACTAATGCCGAAACGGCGTTAAAAAATCTTGTGTTAAACAGCGAAAAATCAAAACGAACTTATGATGCGAAAAGTCTTTATTTATATTTGTACAATAACGAACTTGAAATAAACAACATAAATTTTGATTTGTTATTAGCGGCATATCTTTTGAATCCAAACGCAAACAATTACGATGTCAATATTTTAGCGGCAGAATATGCGAATAATATAAAATGGACGTTAAGTAATGTCCACTTTCCCCCGCCGCCGGCGAGGGAAAGTGAACGCGAAAATATTTATAGCGGTTTTGTGCAAACTCAACAAATGAGCGTAAATAATGGCGAATCTCCCCCGTCGGAAGCAGAGAAAAGGGAACGCGAAAATATTCAAAGCGGTTATGTGCAAACCCAGCACATGGACAAAAACAAAGATGTTTGTTTTAAAATTGCGGCGTTTTCTTATTTATGTGATGTTTTGGATAAAGAGTTAACTGCTTTAAATATGGCGGATTTACTGCATGAAATAGAACTTCCTTTATCAAAAGTGTTGGCGTCAATCGAACATGAAGGATTTTTAATCGACATTGAAGGAATACGTGCTTTTGGAAATGAATTAGAAAAAGACATAGCACATCTTGCTGATGAAATAAACGAACTTGCAGGTCAAAAATGCAACCCAAATTCTCCGAAAGAATTAGGGTTTATATTGTTCGACAAATTAGGGTTGAAAGGCGGCAAGAAAACAAAAACAGGTTTTTCTACCAATGCCGAGGTGTTGGAAAAATTACGCAATGTTCATCCTATTGTAAATAAAATATTGCAATACCGCCATCTTTCAAAGTTAAATTCCACTTATGTTACAGGCTTGCTGAAAGTTGCAAAAGCCGACGGACGGGTTTATACGTCATTTAAACAAACCGAAACCCGAACAGGAAGAATTAGTTCAGTTGAGCCTAATTTACAAAACATTCCCGTGAGAACTGAGCGTGGAGCGAATATGCGGAAATTTTTCATCGCTCCCGAAAACCGTGTTTTGATTGATGCAGACTATTCACAAATAGAATTGCGGATATTAGCGGCAATTTCAGAAGATGAAGAAATGATTTTCGCATTTAATAACAATGATGATATTCATTCAATCACTGCCTCAGAAGTGTTTGGAGTGCCGAGAATGATTTTACCGCCCGAATTGCGTTCACGTGCAAAAGCAATAAATTTTGGGATTGTGTACGGTATTTCCGCATTCTCGCTTGCTAATGATATTGGTACAACAAATTCAGAAGCGAAAAAATATATTGAAAAATATTTTGAAACTTACCCCGGTGTAAAAAAATATATGGATGGAATTATCGAAAAAGCAAAAGCTGATAATTATGTTACAACTATGTTTGGACGCCGCCGTCCTTTGGCGGATATAAATTCATCTAATCATATTGTACGTACCGCCGCGGAAAGAATCGCACTTAACACACCGATTCAGGGAACAAGTGCGGATATTATAAAAATTGCCATGATAAATTGTCATGAACGGCTTGAAAAAGAAAAACTTGATGCGAAATTAATTTTACAAATACATGATGAATTAATTATAGAATGTTCAAAAGACGATGCAGAAAAAGCCGCTTTAATATTAAAAGAAGAAATGAAAAATGCCGCTTCACTAAAAGTAGAATTAACAGTAGACGTAAACACAGGCAAAAACTGGTTTAAAACTAAGTAAAATAAATTACAAATAAAAAATAAAAAATTATGAAAACATTTATTATTTTTTATTTGTAATTTGTTATTTAAACTTAAAGAAAGGTGTGTGAAAAATGGAAAACATTATTTTAATTCCTACGTTGAATCCGAAAGTAACATTAGTTAAATTAATAGATGATATTACGGCTTTAGGGGCGGATAAAATCATAATTGTCAATGACGGAAGCTGTGCATCCAAAAATTATATTTTTGAACGGTTACGTAAATACGATAATGTAACGGTAATAAATCACAAAAGAAATCGCGGAAAAGGTGCGGCAATAAAAACAGGGCTTGTGTATTGCATGAAACGCCGTAAAAACTGCACAGGAATTATTACCGCAGACGACGATGGACAACACACACCGCAGGATATTTTTAAAATATCGCAAGCGTTGTCTGAAAACCCTGAATGTCTTGTTTTGGGAGTAAGAAATTTTACAAAAGATAATACACCACCGAAAAGTTATTTCGGAAACAGGGCGATGAGTCGTTTGTTCAAGATTTTATATAATATCGAATTGCACGACACGCAAACAGGACTTAGAGGAATACCGTTTTCAACTTTTAAATGGATGTCAAAAGTGAAAGGGAATCGTTTTGAATATGAGATAAATATGTTAATTCAAGCTATATATAAAAAGTTAAAATTTAAAGAGGTAAGCATAGAATTGCTATATTTTGACAATAATAATTCTACACATTTTAACGCAATAAAAGACAGTGCACATATTTTATTCTTACTATTATTTTCCAAATTGCCTTTTTTTAAAAAATAAATATAATATTTATTTTTTTTCAACCGATATAGTATATGAGGTAATGTTATTATGTTAAGTAAAAGTGAATATCAAGGATTAATAGCAACTATTGAAATTTCATCAAACCCAAATTTTTTAAAATCTATAATTGACATAAAAAATTCTGACGATTTTATAGACGAAAGTGAAGTTGAATGGTAAATGTATAAAATTGGATATTCGTATGTGGACACATTATGAATAATTGGATATTCGCATAACAAACAAAGTTATTTAGGTTGCTTTATTGATTATATAATATAAAATGATAACATTTATTATTTGTTATTTTTTATTTGTTATTTAATTACATCGGCAATCATAAAATAAATTTTTAGGAGGGGTTGTTATGGGTATAACAGGTCTTTCCGCAGGTGATCCTGCAATGGCGGCAGCCGGAGCGCAAGTCGATTTTCTTAAAACTGTAATGCAAACGTATGAACAAAATGCAAATGTTGTCAATCAAATGCTTGACAAACTTGAAGCACCAAAAGTTTCACCGTCGCATTTAGGTAAAAAAATTGATGTTTCAGCTTAAACCATGAACAATTTTTATAATATACCCCGTCGCAATGCGGCGGGGTATGTTATAAGCGGCATCCCTTATCCAGACAAACTGGAAATAAAAAATAAAAAATAAAAAATGTTTTGGAATTTTTTATTGTTTGCATACCCTGCCAAAAAACGTGCAGGGTTTGAGAATATAATACCTTAAATTCTTTTGAAAGGTTTTATCAAAAATGAAATTATCCGGAGCACAAATTGTTATAGAAAGATTGTTAGCGCATGGGGTAACTACTGTTTTCGGCTATCCCGGAGCAGCTATTTTGCCTTTGTATGACGAAATATATAATTATAAAAATCAAATCCACCACATACTAACATCTCATGAACAAGGAGCGGCACACGCGGCGGACGGT
>Ga0099364_10003103_pt1 | contig 26054 bp, 16 predicted proteins | sample TergutTh196P3_FD_73070 | JGI IMG/M metagenome (GOLD analysis project Ga0099364, IMG submission 73070) | Microcerotermes parvus P3 segment gut microbial communities from Pointe-Noire, Republic of the Congo - Th196 P3 | ecosystem: Host-associated > Arthropoda: Insects > Digestive system > Gut ...
ATGCAAACCCAAGCCTCCTCTCTTCTAACTTCCCCTTCCCCCCCCCCCCCCCCCCCAAAAAGGGGGGGGGTTTTTCCCCCCCAATTTTAGGGGGGGGGCAGGGGGGGGGGAAAGTTACCGCTTTGATGGTTCGACTCTCAGGTCGTGGTGGCTTGCCTGCAACTTGATGAGTAGGGAGCTGATTTATCAGTTCCCTACATACCAAGATACAAAAAAATAAATATATACGGAGGAAACTATGGTTTTCAAATCAAAAAGCCTTAAACCTAATGCCAATCGAAAGTTCACTCCGTGCGCAAGCGATAAGGCACTACAAACAGCTATTTTTCTGTTTTGCATACTGACAATATGTTTGGTTACCATGAGTTGTAGCTCAAAAAACTCAACAGGACCAATCATAGACCCACCAATTAACGAACACAAAGAGATTTTTATACAGCTTGAGGAAAACATCGATGGTGAAACTCTTGAGGTGTTTATCTACTCTTATAGTGAATTTGAGTTGATGCTGAGTGACTTTTTTCATAAGCCCTCAAATATCGCTATCTTTACATTCAATCAATTGTTAATTGAAGAGATGGAATTTCTTGAAATCATAAGAAACGACCAAAGAGTCATCAGAGCAGAGTTCGAGCCATTTCACTTAGAATCTACCAAACTACTAACTGCAAGGCTTTATCAGCATGTCATTGACGATGCTCTCAATGAGTTTCTATTATCCTTTACAGATTGGGAGCTGACTTTTATGGACTTTCATCACCAGCCTCGCAACATCATTAACTTCGCATTTAATGGGCATTTAATAGAGGAAAATGTGTTTCTGGAAATGATACGAAATGACGAAAGAGTCATCAAGGCTGAGTTCGAACCTTTTATTGATGAGATATTAGTAGAGCTGACTGCAAGACTTTACAATCACATCGTAGATGAGGCTCTTGTAAATTTTCTTAACACTTATGCAGATTGGGAGCTTACTTTCATAGACTTTCACCACTATCCTCGAAACATCATCAATTTCACCTTTAATGAGGAAATAATTGAGAAAAATGAATTTCTGGAAATGATACAAAATGACGAGAGAGTCATCAAAGCAGAGTTCGAGCCATTTGTAGATGAGATACTCTCCGAGCTAACTGCAATGCTCTTTGGATATGTAGTAGATGATGCTCTTGAGGAGTTTATACTTTCTTATGATGAGTTTGAGTTTGCGATGATACAAATTCATCACCTACAGACAAACACCATTACCTTTGCTTACAATAGCTATTATATCAGCGAGATTGATTTTCTACAGAAAATTCGATTAGACGACAGAGTTATGAGAGCAGAATATAAGCCATTTATTATTTGGCAATCAGAAAATCTATTATTGGAATTACATCCAGATATAGATGAAGAGGGACTGAACGATATAATCCTATCCTATCCTTTGTTAAGCTTTGAACTCCTTTCCTACAACAAAGAAACCAATGAAGCTGTCTTTTCTTTTGATTACCAAGCTTTTATTCAAAGCTACTCACCAATGCCATCTGTGTATATATTAGTCTTAACTGACTCAAGAATAATTTCAGCAAATTTGATAGAGATTGAAAGGTTCTCTATCAGATTACATGATTTTGTTATAGGTGATGTCCTAGATGATTTCATATCTACTTATGCAGAATATGATGTAACATTGTCAGCCAATCCCAATACTATCATAAATAATATGTGGAGCTTTCATTTCAATCATTACTTGGTTGACTATTTTGAGCTATTTAATACTCTTTACAACGACTCCAGAGTAGATTGGGTAGATAAATGTGTTGTTTGGGAACATCATAGGGGTAGGTAATGAAAAAAACAATACTTTGCTGTCTTATCTCTTTTATCCTTTTTTCATGGTTATTTTCAGATGATTTCTTACCTAATACATTAACTGTGTGTTTTAGTGTTGATCTAGTAGGTAATACAAGAGGTGAGTTTATCATCAGTTTTGAAGAGGGTATCGTTGTTACTCCTTTTGATTGGCTCAATGAGCTTGCTATCGAATATGGTATCATCAATCTCCAGAGAAAAGTAACTGTTAAAAACCAAGAATGGAACCTAAACGGAAAATATCCCATGAATGTTTTTCGAATGGAAATAGAAGATCACAGGAAAGCTGATGAATTATTATCGATTTTATCTACGATAAATTATGTCATGTTCGCCGAATATGAGGCTGTTTACGAACATTTTCATATACCCAATGATTCCTTGATAGATCAGCAATGGCATTTATCAAAGATTCAAGCCTTTGAGGCTTGGGATATTCAAACTGGATGTCCCACTATTGTGACTGGTATTGTAGACTCAGGTATCAAATGGAACCATCCTGATTTAGCTGGAAACATCTGGATCATAGATGATGAGTTGCCTGGCATCACTATAGATTGGGATACTGGTGAAATCATTGGTGGAGATGGTATTGACAACGACGGAAATGGGTTCATTGATGATGTGATGGGATGGGATTTCAGATCATATCAAATTGGTGGTCTAGAAGATAATAATCCATACCAAGATTTCCATGATGGTGTTTACGGTAATTATCATGGAACTCGAGTAGCTGGTATAATAGCCTCAGTAGGGGACAACGGTATAGGAGTCGCAGGTATAGCCTATAACACAAAAATTTTATCCTCAAAACACTCATCCAGTAATACAGGATCATCTGGAAACACAAATCCTATAGGTGGTATTTATTATCATGTAGATTCAGGTGCCCGAGTTATAAATTGCTCATTTGGAGGTGCAAATGATAACCCCGATATGAGAATGGCTGTTAGCTATGCTATTGATCACGATGTATTAATAGTAGCATCAGCTGGAAATTCTGGTCGTAATCTTGAAAGCTTTCCAATATACCCTGCAATGTATGATGGTGTTCTTACAGTAGCTGCGACTGACATTGATGATCTTAAATCAATATGGAATGGAGGGATGTCATCAAATTATGGAAAAAGGATTGATGTTTCAGCACCGGGGACTGATGTATTGACAACATCTTTTGGATTCCAAGGTAGTAATATATATGAAAATTTTGATGGAACATCAGCATCTGCTCCTATTGTCTCAGGTATTGCCGCTTTACTTCTCTCTGAGTATCAAAATCTAACTAATACTGAGTTGATATATCATATCAAAAAAGGAGTTGATTCCATAAATCACATAAATCCAGCATTTTCGGATAGTCTTGGATCTGGCAGAGTCAACGCCTTAAACTCGCTCCTCAGTGTTCGTGGGAAATTTCAAAGATATACTGAAGATCATACAATAGGCAGTGGTACTCCGTTAAGCTATATTTTGGGCAAGGTATTAGTAGAGTCATCTACTTTAACTATAGTGAATGCCTTAGTGAAACCATTTACCCAGGTAGAGTATTCCAGATTTTATGGCTTTGAATTGTTGAGATCAAGTAGTCTTGTCCTCGTGAATACTATCATGTATTTAGAAGATGGTTTCATCAAGCTGGATGCAGGTAGCTCACTTATCTTAGATGCTAATTCAAAAATCTATATCTCTGGTGGGAGTATAACAATAGAGGGACCTGCCACAATCAAAATGTTTAATGGAGCAGAGATGATTTTTACTGATAATAGCTCTTTGCTAGTAAAATCAGATGCCTCTTTGACCTTGAACAATGTATCAATGTCTTTTGAGGATAGTGAAATAGAGACAGGATCTAGAAGTGAGCTTATAATGGACACAACATCTCAAATCACACTATCTGGTGGTTCACTTCAAGTCCGTAGACCGAGTCAGTTGACTATGCTCAATGGCTCTGAGCTTGTAGTAACAGATGAATGTTATGTTAATATAGGTGCATATTCTACAATGTCTTTATCAGAATCATCATTTTCTTTGATAGATAGCGGAATGCATGTAGGTAATCAAGGAGTGTTGTCAATAGATGAGGAATCAATAGTGAATATTTCTGAAAGTAATGTCTCGATAAACGGAAACGGATCTATCTTTATCCTCAATAGCTCTGAAATGACTTTGATAGATGATAGCTTGTTGTCTTTTGCAGGTGTCTCTTCACTGAATCTTGAGGAGTCATCACTACTATCTACCGACTCTGTGATATCTTTAAAGGATTTTGCCTCTATCACTCTTGAAAACTCTCAGTGGATAGCAGAGAACACGAATATCATGGACTTGGTTATTGATGGTACTATACTACCTCCAGACTTCAGTGAAATACCTTATCAAAACATCAATCAAGGTAATCCAGATTTGGATAAAGGTGGTATCTTTATCAATGCAAGCTATATCGACTTTGAGGATGTAAACATCAGCATGATGGCTACAAATAGACCTTTTTATGGGATATTTTTCAATGAGTCAAAGCCAGACCCAGCTGACCCTCTTTTAGTCTCAAGGATAAAAGGAAATATATCGAGAATTGCCTTTTTGTCTCTATATGACTCGCAATTACTGATAGAAGAAAGCACTATATCGCAATCAGGTAGGATTTTGGTTTCTCAAAACTCAATATTGGAGATAGAAGGGTCTACAATAACGGAAAGTTTGCAGATACTTGCTATAGGTAATTCACTTGTGTCTATGTCAGAAAGTGCATACTTTGAAAATCTCGGTGGTATTCATATCTCAAAAGGGATTGTACACATAATAGATAGTGAGCTGATAGAAAATGGAGCAACAGCTCTCATTATTGGTAGCTCATTTTCTAATGGTCCTATTGATATGGGGCCAATAATCCCCCAAAACATAATCACAAACAGTCTATTTAGTGATAATTTAGGACCTGCAGTGGAGTTATGGGGTGGATTACTTGATATCACAGATTCGAATTTAGTATCAAATACTGATTTTGGATTTTTAAGCCATTCTATCGTCAGTCCTAAAATCATTGGTAAGACAAAGATACAAAACACAGTAGGGCTTTCAGAGATTTCAGGACGTGGTGTAGCTTTTCCACAATTTCAGCTTTGTGAGACTGATGGGACAAAGCCTCTTGTAGGTGTTATCGGTGGCAATGCAAATCTCGATACAGACTATTTGTTAATGGCAATGGGAGATTTTACGGATGTGATACTTGCCTACAATCTCGATATAGATAGGACGGATTTAGATGACTTGCTATATCCGTATTGGAGGGATTTTGAGTTTGACTATGATGAGTTTGATGATTTAGAGGACTTGTTTTTAAGTGCTGAAATGGATTTAGACAATGAAGATTTCATGGATGCCTACTACAAATTAATGTACCTGATAACTTATTATCCCGATAATCGTTATGCAATTCCGTCAATCCCTCTTTTACCTTTTGTTTATATAGGGTTAGATTGGGATTTACGGGACTTGATTACATATCTGGAAGGAATTGATCATCCAAATTTGATACAGATAGCAAGGGAAACAATAGTTCATATTTACGAGCTTCTCGAGGACTACCTAATGATGATTTATCTCTTGGATATCCTGATCAATGACCCTGACACAGGTGCTTATGAAAAGCTTGTCTATATGGCACTTCAGATGCATGCACATTATCAGGCAACTCTGCTCGGATTGAGAAGCTTTGAGTCTCTATCTGTCTATCAGCCTTCAAGCATCGGTGAATACCAAGAGATGTTGTCTGGTATATCAGAAAGTATCATGAACCTCTTGAAAGGACATGAGGTAGAAAACCCCGATGTAGAAATACTGCCGAGTGTAACAACTCTTTATACAAACTACCCCAATCCTTTTAATCCTATCACGACAATATCCTTTGACCTCGCTGTAGATTCAATCGTCTCGATTGACATTTATAATATCCGCGGTCAAAGGGTGAAGACTATCACCAATGAGCATTTCACCGCAGGCTCACATAGAGTCGAATGGAATGGGACAGATGAAAATGGTCGTGAGGTCTCAAGTGGTGTATTCTTTTATCGGATGCAGGCGGAGGGCTTTACTCAGGTGAGGAGAATGGTGCTGCTGAAATAAAAAATGATAATGCAGAATGTAGAAATGAGATTTCTGCATTCGTTCTGCCCCCCCACTCATTCTTCATGGGGGGGCAGTAAGTGGAACAGATAAATCAGTTCCCTACATATCAAGTCCCATAATTAATTAGTTTCGACAGAATATATTCTGTTAAAAAAAAAATTTGATGAATAAATACCTCAATGAATAAGATTGAGAAAAGTAAAAAAAAATATAAGGAGATTAAAATGACAACAAGTAAACGATTTATAGCAATCCTAATCTTATGTTTGTTAGGATTCTTTTTAGGACAGACCCTTTTCTGTGAAACTCTCGCAGAGCCGCCCTCAAATTTCCACGACCCTGATGTAGGAGCAAGAGAGAATCCTTTTTTGATAAGCAATCTTGCTAATCTAAGGTGGCTATCTGAGACACCAGATGTATGGCGACCTATGATTTATTGGGATGCTGATCTTGGGGATTATGTTACTGAGCGTTTTCATTTTCTACAAACAGCAGATATAGATGCTACAGAAACTATGAACTGGAATCAAGGCAGGGGATTTGAACCTATTGGGAACAGTAGAAATACTTTTTATGGTTGGTACAATGGAAACTATTTTAAAATATCGAATCTTTATATATACGACCCCAATAATACTCATCTTGGATTTATCGGTCTTGGAAGATGGTTAACCATTGAAAATATCAGACTCGAAGATGTTAATATCATAACTACTGGCGAAGTTGATGGATCTCGTCAATATGTAGGAGCTCTTGTGGCTGAAATAGACGGGAATAGCTCGCTAATTATACGCTCATCCACTACGGGTGATATATCGATACTAAGAGAGCAGGGTAATGTTCAAATCTATGTCGGTGGTATAGTAGGACAAGCATTTTATGCTGTTATATCTGGTACATATTCAATGGTGAATATATATGTGGATAGCATACCCAATAATAGAGTCATGGTAGGAGGTTTGGTAGGAAGATCAACTGGTCCACCAAGTATAACTTTGGCATTCTCTTATTTTTATGGTAGTATTATCTGTGTTAATCAAAATAGTCAGGTAGCAGGAATTATTGGTAGTGGATATATGTCATATATCCTTTATTGCTATGTTACAAGCACTAAACCTTTCTCTCATGGAGCAGGAATGGCTCATGGTTTATCAGGCTCTTATTTTTATCCTAATTTTTGGGATATTGAAGCTACAGGAGCATCTATAGGTATAAACTCTATTGATAGTACTAATTATATTGATATTCAAGGATTGACCACTGCTGAGATGAAAGATTATGCCTTTTATAAGGATGCTGGTTGGGATTTTGTTGATGTTTGGTTCATAGACCCAGAAATCAATGATGGGTATCCCTACCTGCGAAATTATCCTCCACCTGTCGTTAGTAACTATGAAAATCCTATCAAGCCATTGATAAATAGCATAGTGTATCCGAATCCTGTGAGGGGAGTGGATGTTACGATTAAATGGTATGCCCCCCCCTCCCCCCCCCACTCCGCAAGCTACATGGGGGGGGCTGAACTTATCATCTACAATATTCGTGGTCAGCTTGTCAAAAGGTCAAGTGATTTTGAGACAAGAGATGGTGAAAATGTCTTTGTCTGGGATAGAAGGAATGAAATGGGACAGGAAGTAGCTAGTGGGGTGTATTTTTATCAAATAAATACCATTCCAGAAAAAGAAAAAACTAGTAGCAGAAATCTTGGATTTCGTACTGGTAGATTTGTTTTAATCAAATAAAATTACTAGGAACTCATGCAAGATGTTTGCGATCCTAGAGAAAAACAAGAAAAAAATTAGGAGATATACATGGACAAAAAAAAATGCTTTTTAACGATCATGTTAATTATGTTTTTAGTCTGTAGTTTATATGCTACAGAGTGGGTAACTGGACAAATCATTGTTGAGTTACAAGACCATATCCGAGGTGGAGCTTTAAATAGTTTCATCTCAAATTATCAACAGTATGAGCTAGTCGAAGATGAATACGATTACTCTACTGTAAGGTTTAATACGAGACTATTTCATTTTGATCATGAATTGATAGATGAAATAGACTTTCTCGAAATGATCAGAAATGACCCCCTTGTTCTTTTGGCACAATTCAATTTTATTTATGAAATGGAAATACCAGAGTCTTTAAATGTTTCAGCACCTATTGAACAATGGGCTCTAGAAAACAAAGGTCAAATAATCGACGGTCAACCAGGTGTGCCAGGAGCAGATATATCTGCAATAGATGCCTGGAAGATTGTTGATATACTCGGCGACTTAAATCCTTATGAAATACAAGTAGCTGTGATTGATGATGGATATTATTTACTATATCCTGAATTAATTTTTGGGACCCCATATAATGCAGTTAATGTAGGATTTGCAACCGATACAAGAAGTCACGGAACGCATGTATCTGGTATCATTGGTGGTAATGGAATAGGAGAACAAGTTGTCTATGGTGCTTCACCTAGTGTAACGATTATACCTATTCAAGGCTGGGAAACTCATCCTACAATAAACCCCAATATCATAAGTATATCGACAAATGCCTTAATAAGAGCAATGGATTATATTTATGAGCAAATTGATTTTCATGATGCTTTTGTAGTTGCAGTAAATCTTTCTATGAGAGGATTTGAGAAAATATTATATGATGATTTAAATGTAGATAATGTATCATTCAGACAAAGAATCATCGCTCTGGGTGATTTAGGTGTGTTAACAATATTTGCAGCTGGAAATGATTCCACAGATTTAGATAGACCAGGACAAACATCATATTTACCGGACTTACCTTATTTATTAGGAGTGGCTAATACTAATAATAGAGATGAGTTGCACTATAGTTATGATAAAGATAGTAGTAATTATGGTTTATCAACAGTGCATTTAGGTGCACCTGGGACTATGATTATTTCAACAGATTATGATGAAAAGTTTAAACAACCCAAATACGACTATAAAACAGGCACCTCAATGAGTGCACCTCATGTATCTGGGACAGTGGCTTTGATGTATAGAGTAGTCGGTGTAGATTTGCTCAATGAATATAGTAGTAATCCAGGTGGTCTTGCTTTACTAGTCAAAGAAAAGTTACTAGATGGAGTCGACCCTATCCCGTCTTTAGATGGCAAGACTATCACGGGGGGTAGGCTAAATGCTAAAAATGCCGTTTTGGGAGTTCTCAATAAATTTGAAAGAATAACAGAAGACAAAACCATAGATAATGAAGCAACTGTTGACCTGAAAAAATTTATGTTAGTATCCTCTTCTGTAATTATAGAGGATGCGATTATAACACCTATAACTCATCCAGAATTATCAAGATTTTATGGATTTGAGCTATATTATTCCTCTCAACTTGAGCTAATCAACACGACACTTTATTTAGAGGATGGTTTCATTAGGCTTGATGAGGGCAGTGAACTAATATTGGATGAAAATTCAAAAATCTATATCTCTGGTGGTAGTATATCTATTGCTGGTCCTGCTACTGTTACTATGCTCAATGGCTCTGAAATGATTTTATCTGATGCCTCAATATCTCTTGATAACAATACCACAATGTCTGTATTAGACTCCTCAATACATCTATCAGACTCTATTCTCACACTTGATGGTAGCTCTATATTACATTTTCAAGACAGCCAGTTTACAACTCAGTATGCTACACAGATAATCGGCAACAAAGCACCACCAGTGATAATCGATGATTGGGTAGACCCTATCGATGATACTGGATTTATCACCCCACAAGAGAGAGGGGTTGGTTTTAATTATGGTGATAGAATCATCTTTGAAAATACCGTAGTCAATATTGGCGAGGAAACTACCATCACGAGTGGTAGCTCTGCAAAATGGACTGGACTTTATTTTCTGGATTGCCTACCTCCAAACACGACTCCACCTACCAAAAATATTTTTAAAGCTACAGTTGATACTATCAGCACTATTTTGATAGAGAACTCTATTATCGAGTTCATAGGAGCAAGTATCACCAATAGCGGTCAGATTAATGTCATAGAAAACTCGGATTTTAGATTTATTGATTCGATTTATTCTTTCAACAATCGTCCTATGACGATAGAAAATTCGAACTTTTTGATATATGGAGCAGACATAAATGATAATCAATTTGGTGGCATCCGTATTAGTGGTAGTCCAGTGTTTGGATTACAAGATGAAATTGATGATGTTTTACCCTTTATCCCAACACCTTTTTTTGTAGGTAATATTGAGCATTCAAATATTATGCGCAATTATAAAGCTGGAGTAGAAATACTACAAGGCTCTGTGAGTATCAGTGAGTCAGTTATCAGCGAAAATTATATCGGTATCAGTAGTCTTTCTACGATACCTATTTATGTCTCAGGTAATACTATCATCGAGGATAATACCATCGGAGTCAGTGCTTTAGGACAGTCTTTTCCATATTTTTATATTAACCCTGTTACAGTGCAAAAACCTTTGATCAAAAGCAATCTAAATCCAAATGAGTTTAACTGGCTTTTGCTTATAGCAAATGGTATTTTCACTCCCAAAATTGATGTTAGCGGTGCCAATATCGCTCCGATGGACCCCTTTAGAATTCGTCCAAGTATGGCAGATTTTAATTTTGGTTTAATGGTAGAGGTAGAGCACGATTTGTATTTGTCGATGCTTGATAATATCTCTGCAAATCTATTAAGACTTGCTCTCGAGATAGCTGAGGAAATCATAGCAGATTATTCAACTACGCTTTATGCAAAAAATTCTATAGCTATATTACCTTTTTTATACAAAGAGCTTGAGCTTGATGCCAATGATTTAATCTATTATCTTGAGGAGATAGACGAAGTATTTTTGAGCGATATTGTGCTGCAAACTACGGCATTTACATATTTTTTCAATTCTGATTATGAAGATGCTATCGATTATTTTGGGCTTATCATTAGTGAGCCACCTAGCACAATAGAGGGTTTTGTAGCAGAATATTGGCAAATGTGGAGTCATTATTTAGCAACACAGCTTGGTTCAAGAAACATACCTGATATTGCAGTGCATCAGCCGAGTAGCTATACAGAGCTAAGTCTCATAGAAGAAAATATCCTGTCAAAAATCAGAAATCTTATGATGGGTATAGACATTCATGAGGGACAAACTCCAGAGCCTCTGAGGATAGACCTCCAAAACTACCCAAATCCCTTTAATCCAGAAACTACTATCTTCTTTACGAACCCTACAAGTGGATCTGTGATACTCGAGATATTTAATATCAGAGGTCAAAAGGTGAGGACTCTTGTAAATGATGTATTCCCTGCTGGACAGCATGAGATAATCTGGAATGGAACTAACGACCATGGTCGTGAGCAGGCAAGTGGTCTGTATTTTTATAGATTGCAAGCAGCTGGACAGACATTGACAAAAAGAATGGTGCTTTTGAAATAGAATTCGGAGTTCGGAGTTCGGAATTAAGAGGGGGCTGATGCTCCCTCTTTTTTTTTAACACAGAGTTTTTTTTCTTTTAACACAGAGTTTTTAAGAGAAGACACAGAGCACACAGAGAACTTTTCTCTGTGTTCTCTGTGCCTTCTCTTGGTTTCTCTGTGTTAAAATCCTCTGTTTTCTCATTTTAACTCCGAACTCCGAATTCCGAACTCCGAATTCAAAATTCATCCCCCCCTATATATACTTAAGGGTCTCACCGGGCGATTTTTGGCACACGGAGCAAAAATATTTTTATGATGCCTCAAAACCCAGTCTACAAAAGGAAAAAAAATTTATTATTTTCTAAAAAAAATTTAGCCTTGTTTTCAAAAAATTTCTTGACAAATAAGTTAAAAAAATAAAAATGGCACAAAATCTTTTTTAAAAAGGAGCAGACTTATGAAAAACAGTAAAAAACTGGGAACGCAGGCATCCTGCCTGCATCAAAAGCCAATCAGATTTGACAGGCTACTTCACTTCGTTTCGTGGTGGCACTACAATATCTGTGTAAAAACCCTATGTGTCCTCTTACTTACTCTTATCCTTGCAGGCTGCACTAGCCCCACAAAGGATGTTCGGGTTACAGGTATCACCCTTGACCAAGCTACCATCTCTCTTGAGATAGGTGAGCAAATATCACTCAAAGCTACAATACATCCCTCAAATGCTACAAATCAAAATGTAGTCTGGAGTAGTAGCGATGAGACTATAGCCGTCGTTGATGCTGATGGCAAAGTATCAGCTTTAGGAAACGGATACGCTGTTATCTCTGTCTCCACTGCCGATGGTGGATTTAAAGCTTCAAGCAATGCTTTTGTAGCTGATAATGTCTTTGAAATAGAGAGTGCCGAGCAATGGCATCTCGCAATCGCAGAAATCAAAAACAATGGCGATGACAAAAGCTATCTATTAAGTATCTTGGCTGACTTTGAGCTATCTGGTCTTGGAGAAAATGAGTTTACCTTTGGTGATGTGAGAGGTCTCAATGTGATAATCTATGGAAACCACACAATATCTCTCTCATCTTTTGGTAATTTACTCAAGATAGGAAGTCAGCAAAATGTGATAATCCATGATTTGATTCTAGAAGGTAAAGAAAATGACAGATGGACACCTTTGGTCGATGTCATTGGTCAAAATGCAATTTTTACTATGCAAGGTAATGCTACAGTAAAAAATAATGAATATAGTGGAGTTTGGGTTCAGGACTTTGCTTGTTTTATTTTGAAAGAAAATTCAAAGATTATCAACAATGGTCATGGAGTCAGTGTAAGTGAAAATAGCACATTTTACATGGAAGATAATACTTTGATAAACAATAATGGTAGAAATGGTGTTGTAATGAATGATGAAAGCGTATTCTATATGTCTGGTGGCACAATATCAGGACATATTGACCACGAATATAGATCGGGTGGACCTGGTGTCAGTTTGGCAAACAGCACATTCATAATGAATGGAGGTTTGATTACAGAAAACAGTTTACAAGGTAGAGGTGGCTCTGTAAATGTCCGTGATGAAAGCATATTTATTTTGGATGGAGGTTCTATCAGTGGAAACATTACTGATGGGGTTCATTTCACTCGTAATGGGATTTTTACTATGTATTCTGGCGAAATTTCAAATAATACTTTAAGTGGATTAGAGCTAAATAGGAGTGTCTTCAATATGCATGGTGGAGTAATATCAGATAATGCAGTTTCTGGAGTATTTATCAATTCTGGCAGTTTCAATATGCTTGGAGGCTCTATATCAGGAAACTCTGCTTATCAAGGTGGTGGAGTTTTTATTCACGGAGGAATGTCAGAGGTTTCTTTCTTGATGTCTGGAGGTGTTATATACGGCAGTGAATCTACAGGGGTGCCAGCAGATTTAGCAAATGAAAGTAGAGATAAAGGTGCAGCTTTATATGTTCACATTATTGATGATGTCATTTTGCGATATGGCGATGGGACTGATATTTTTCCTCATATAGATGGATTTGAAAACTACACAGACTATACAATAGAGGGGAGGCGATGAAATAATATCCCCACTCCTAATCTTCTCATCTCACACATCGCTTTCATTAAGGCGTAGTATAGTGAGATTTTGAATGTAGCAACGGCATCTTGTCTTTGGTGTTTGAGAATATACATAAAGGCTTATGTTATTATATTACATAATGTTATGTTTTATCATAAACATCATCAAAACAAGATACAAAGGCAAGATGCTATTGCTACCCCTTATGCGACAGTGTTTTAGTGTATAAGAAGACCATCAAAAATTTATAACTCCTTATTTTTTAATAACATATAAAATCTCCCTAATCCCTTCCTGTAGCCCTCCTGTAGGTACCCTATTTAAATTACACAAAAATAAGAGGGTTACAAAAGGTTCACTTTAAGGTGGATAAGTCATTTTAATTTATAATTTACAATTTATAATTTACAATTTACAATTTACAATTTACAATTTATAATTTATAATTTATAATTCTTAATTCATAATTTTTATTTCTGCATTCTGCATTCTGCATTCTTATTTCTTATTTCTTGAAATTCTTATTTCTTGAAATTCTTATTTCTTGAAATTCTTATTTCTGCATTCTGCATTCTGCATTATGCATTCTTAAAATTTGCTTTTTATTTTCTGCTTGACATTTTTAGCTTAATAAAGAAAAAGGTCTTGAGAAAAATTTATTTAAGGAGTAAAGATAATGAAAACAGCAGGAAAAGTGTTGATAGCACAAGGTGGAGGTCCTACAGCGGTGATAAATCAATCGATGGTAGGAGTTGTAATAGAATCTCGCAAATTTCCTCAAGTATCAAAGGTTTATGGAGCTATGAACGGAGTGCGAGGCATCATCAATGAAGATTTTGTAGATTTGACCTTAGAAACCACTCACAATCTTGAGCGTGTAGCCGTAACACCATCGAGTGCTTTACTTTCTACGAGAGATAAACCTGACATGAATTATTGCAAAGAAATAGTGAATGTTTTAAAAGCTCATGACATCCGTTATTTTTTTTATATTGGTGGAAATGATAGCTCTGACACGGTGCGACTAGTCAATGAATATGCAAAATACAGTGAGTATAGCATAAGAAGTGTTCATATCCCAAAGACGATTGACAACGATTTAGTGTGCAACGACCATACCCCAGGATATGGTTCAGCAGCAAGGTTTGTAGCTGAGGCATTTATTGGAGCTAATCTCGACAATAGAGCTTTACCGGGTATTTACATCGGTATCGTGATGGGTCGTCACGCAGGCTTTTTGACAGCTGCTTCGTCTATGGCAAAGAAATACCCAGATGATGGACCACATCTCATTTACCTACCTGAAAGAATCTTTAAAATAGAAAAGTTTTTAAGCGATGTCAAAGAGGTTTATGACAGATATGGAAGGTGTGTCATTGCTGTTTCTGAGGGGATTTGCGATGAAAACCATTTACCTATCATCTCAAAACTCGCTAATAGTGATGAAAAAGACCAGCATGGTAATGTGCAGCTTTCTGGAAGTGGTCTACTTGGTGATTTGCTTTCAGAACAGATAAAAAAACAATTGGGGATAAATAGAGTTCGTGCCGACACTTTTGGTTATCTGCAAAGGTCTTTTCCCTCTTGTGTCAGCGATGTCGACCAGCATGAAGCAAGAGAAGTAGGTGAAAAAGCTGCTCATTTTGGGATATGGAACGGTTATGACTGCTCTGTTGCTATTCAAAGAATAGGTCATTATTCAGTCGACTACAAACCTGTAGCTCTCGAACAAATAGCAGCTAAAACAAGACTGATGCCAGATGAATTTATCAATAGTGAGGGAAACAATATTACAAACTCATTTTTGATGTATTGCCGACCTTTGATAGGCTCAGGATTTATGCAGGCTCATAGATTGCGAGCTCCAAAAGTGGAGAGGATTTTGAGAGGGCAGAACTAAGACGGTTTTAACACAGAGGAGACAGAGAAGACACAGAGAACACAGAGATTTTTTTAACAAAGAGATTTTTTTAACACAGAATTTTTAGATCGTAATTCTGCGAGCAAGCTCTTGAACCGACAGAGAGCACAGAGATTTTTTAACACAGAATTTTTAGATCGTAATTCTGCGAGCAAGCTCTTGAACCGACAGAGTGCACAGAGTATGTATTTTATTTAATAAATATATTATCATTCATACTCTGTGTTCTCTGTGTCTTCTCTCAAAATCTCTGTGTTAAAAAAAAAGCTCAAAAAACTCTGTGTTAAAAAAAGCTCAAAATCTCTGTGTTAAAAAGGATAAAATAATGCAAAAAGAGATAAAAACAGAAAATATCCCAATCAAAATGTGGCTTGATGACATTGAAAAAGGAGCAATGGATCAGGCAAGAAACCTTGCCAACTTACCCTTTGCTTACAAACATATCTGTCTAATGCCAGACGCTCATCAGGGTTATGGGATGCCTATTGGGGGCGTATTAGCCTCAGAAGATGTGATAGTTCCCAATGCAGTAGGTGTAGACATCGGCTGCGGAATGTGTGCAGTAGAGACAAATATCGAGGCAGATGGTCTATCAAGAGAGCAATTGACAAAGATTATGAAAGGTGTCCGCGAGGTTGTGCCTCTTGGGTTTGAACATCAGAAACATAATCAAGACGAGTCTCTGATGCCAAAGGGATACACAATAGAAAAATTTAATGTAGTAAAACTACAATATTATCGAGCTTTAAAACAACTCGGCACTCTCGGAGGTGGAAATCATTTTATCGAGCTACAAAAGTCGGATAAAGGTCATTTATGGATAATGATACATTCTGGTAGTCGTAATTTTGGACTAAAAGTAGCAGAATACTACAACCAACTTGCCAAAAAGCTTAATAAACAATATAATTCTAATGTAGACCCAAAAGTCGATTTAGCATATTTCCCTTTTGATACAAGAGAGGGTCACCTTTATTTTCAAGAAATGAAATATTGCACAGAATTTGCTCTCGCCAATAGAAAACTGATGCTTGAGCGGATACAACAGGTTACAAGTTCCGTCTTAAATGGTATTGAGTATAAACCAATGATAAATATAGCTCACAATTATGCCACTTTTGAAGAACATTTCGGAAAGAAAGTGATTGTCCATAGAAAAGGAGCTACTTCAGCAAAATTCGGTGAAATAGGGATTATACCAGGTTCACAAGGCACAAAATCTTATATAGTGGAGGGTCTGGGAAATCCTGAAAGTTTTATGAGCTGTTCACACGGAGCAGGTAGAGTGATGAGTAGGACAGCAGCTATCAAAAATCTCAATCTGGAAGAGGAAAAGGAAAAACTCGACAAACTCGGCATTATACATTCAATCAGAGGAAAAAATGATTTAGAGGAGGCTTCATCAGCATACAAAGACATTGCGGAGGTGATGGCTTTGCAAAGTGATCTGGTAAAAATATTGGTGGAGTTGAGTCCGCTGGCGGTGGTGAAAGGATAGGGGATAGGGGATAGGGGATAGGGGATAGGGAGTAGACAATCCATGCCTATACACTATCTTGCAAGTGAAATAAATATAAATGTCAAAATTCCCTATAAATACAACGAAGTTGTTATCTTTTAATCAATCCATGTCGGTGTTTCCACCACCAGCCATGCATGAAAATGTAACTCGAACTTTCTAGTTCGAGAATCATCGTCAACTGGAAAGTTGACACTACCTTGTTTTCGTGCTATAGAAAAGATGCCCCACCCCACCCATAAATGTGGGGAAACTCCCCCACATTTATGGGGGGGCAGGGGGGGGATGAGTTCGGAGTTTAGATTGGTTGTAGTGGCTTATTGCATAAGCCTAAAATTTCTATGTTATTTGTATCATTATCAAGGCTTATGAAATAAGCCACTACAACATATTTAAGGCTTATACAATAAGCCACTACACTATGAATTCGAATGTTTTAAATATTAATAAAAAAAATAGAACTCGATTTTGAGAAAATGCTTGACATATTTACCCACTTAAAAAAATGTGTCCTGAAGTGGAAAAAATAATTCTTAATTATTAAATGAAAATTAAGGGAAAGATTAGGGATTGGATAGGGATTAACTATCCCCTATCCCCTGTCCCCTCAAAAAAAAGGTGGTATAATGGTTTTTATTCTGGAACAGCTATTAACCGTATATGGTTATATCGTGATTATCCGAGCTATTTGGTCTTGGTTTTCACCGAGTTATGACAATCCTATATATAAAGTTTTGATAGCTATGACTGAGCCAGTTCTCTCAAAAATCAGAGATTTGTTACCAAATACTGGTGGTATCGACCTATCACCTTTATTTTTACTTTTACTTTTAGGAGCTATAAGGGTTTATGTCCTTAGATTTTTATTTACTTTACCAACAGAATTTTATGGAGGTTAACAGTGTTTGACAAAATAGAGATATCGCCAGCTGATATCAGGCACAAGGAGTTTAAAACAAGTGCCATAGGCTACAATAAGACAGAGATAAGGGACTATCTAGACACACTCGCCGAGCATTTTGAAGAATTATATTCTCAAAGATTGTCAAGTACTAAAGAAGCCCCTCAAGTCAATGTTTACGAAGATAGAACTCAGTCTCAAATAGCAATGGAGCAAATCCAAAAAAGAGAAGAACTTATCTCCAAAGCATTGATACAAGCAGAAAATACACGGAATGAAATCATCAGAACAGCTCAAAAAGAGGCAGATAATATCATCAAGGATGCCGAATTGTCAGCCAAAAAGGCTATAGACGAGACAAAGCATTATTTGAACCTGATGAAGCACGAATACATAAATCTAAAGGAAAATCATAAGCAATTTTTAATAAATAGCCATTCACAGCTTAAAGGACAATTGACTAGATATGAGCAGGACAACCTCTATAGCAAAGAAACTGAAGCGGAAATGGATAAGAAATTTGACGAGATTAGCAAGATAAAGATTGAGCCACCTACAAGAACAAGAGATACCTCTTCTGCAGATTCATCGAATAAGCCTAATGATGCAAGTAATGCCCCAGCGAATAAGCCAATTCCAGACCAACCTCAAGTTTCACAACCTACCTATACTATGCAAGAAGAACCACCTGCAGGCTTTGTCGGACAAACAACTAAATATGAAGAGCCAAAAACATCGAATGCAGAAATTTTATCACCCCCACCACCAAGAATAGAAGAACCTCCAAAGTATGAAGAGCCGCGACCTATTCAAACTGAAGCACCGCGTAGGTATGAAGAACCACAGCCTGCTCATACAGAGCCACCGCGTAGATATGAAGAACAACAACCTGTTCATACAGAACCACCGCGTAGATATGAAGAGCCACAGCCTGCTCATACAGAGCCACCGCGTAGATATGAAGAGCCGCAAATACGACAAGAGGAACCAAGCTTTAGGTTTGAAGAACCAAGTAGACCTACCGCAGCAGTTATCCCCGATCATCAAAATGTAAGTCCTCCTCCACGATATGAAGAGCCGAGAAGACAACAAGAGCAGACTATCCCACCTGCATCGAAACCACAATATACTGAGGAAGAACCAAGCTTTAGGTTTGAGGAGCCAAATCGTATTCCAATGGAGTCAAGTAGACGATCTGAAGAAGATTTCACTCCGCCACCATTACCATCACACCTTAATGCTGATGACCTTTATGGTAAACCAACTCAACAGACTACACAACCAGTCAATATGCCCCCAGTACAGCCTGTTGCTCAGTCGGCTAATGTTCCACCTATCTTACAAGATGAACCAAGTTTTCGCTTTGAAGAGCCAATAAAATACTCTGAAGATATAAATTTTGATTTTGAAGAGCCAAACATGATAAATCTCACACCAAGTAGTCAATTTGATGATTTTGATATTATAAACAAAGAAACGGATAATTTATTCAAGGCATCTAATAAACCCAAACCGGAGCCTGACGATGACCCACCTGCCATACAATTCCACTCTTGATTTTCTGAAATCAAAGATACCTTTTACTCCGCTTTGTGTTATTATACTCGGAACTGGACTCGGCGAGCTTGCGGATGAAGTCAAGGGGAGTTCGGAATTCGGAATTCGGAGTTCGGAATTCCGAACTCCGAACTCCGCACTCCGCACTCCAATAGAAATACCTTTTGGTGAGATACCTGGCTTTGTCCCTGCGACAGCACCTTTTCATCATGGTTTTCTTGTAGCTGGCTATATAAACAATGTCCCAGTGATAGTTTTTAAGGGTAGAATTCATTTTTATGAGGGACACTCTATGCAGCAAGTCGTTTATCCTGTCAGGGTAGCCAGAATGCTTGGTGCTAAATACCTTTTTGTAACAAACGCAGCTGGCTCTTTAAATAGCTCCATGGATGTAGGTCAACTTGTTAATATCTGTGACCATATAAATTTTATGGGAACGAATCCCTTAATAGGTGCTAATTTACTCAAAGAACCTGTTTTAATAGATGGAAAGAGTGTAAATAAATTTGGTGATAGATTTCCCTCACTACACAATACTTATGACACAAGCCTTTCCGAACTCGCTATGAATATTGCCAAAGAAAATAATATTTCTTTAAAAAAAGGCATCTATTGTGCAGTTTCAGGTCCATCACTCGAAACAAAAGCAGAGTGTTTGATGATAAAAAATCTCGGTGCTGATTTGGTAGGCATGTCTACAGTTCCAGAGGTCATTGCCGCTATCCATTGCGGAATGAAAGTATTTGCTGTCTCTGTAGTAACTAACCTAAGTAACATATTTCACTCAAATCCGCATACTCAAGACGAAATACGAAAAAATGCTGATAAAGCAAGCTCGCAATTGATTTTATTGATAAAAGAGATGTTATTAAGAATTAAGAATTAAGAATTAAGAATTAAGAATTAAGAATTAAGAATTAAGAATTAAGAATTAAGAATTTACAATAAACAAAGATTTTGGAGGAAACTGTCTGATGGCAGAAAATAGTTTAAGTGAAGAGAAATTGGTGCAATATGAAGAAATCCTTTTACAAGAAAAGGAAAATGCACTGAAACTGATAGGACAACTGTCTGAGATGTATAGAAAGGGTGCAAAAGATACATCAGGGGACTTATCAGGGTATTCTTATCATCAAGCAGACCAAGGCTCGGACACGCATGAGCAGGAAAAGACAGCTTATTTAATCGATGATGAGCAAAAAAAGATAAAAATGATTAATGCCGCTATAAAGAAGGTTTATGAAAAAACCTTTGGTATTTGCGAAATATGTGGCTGTTATATCCAAGAAGCAAGGCTCAAAATCATACCTTATGCAAGGTTTTGTATAGAATGCAAGACCAAAGAAGAGAAAAAAAGACGATGACAAAGAAAAATTCTTTCAATTTTTTAATCCTAACAGCTTTGATAATAGCTCTCGACCAGATTACCAAAATCATAATCAGACGGTCAATGGAGCTGTATGAGTCGAGAGAGGTTTTAGGTGATTTTTTCAGACTGACTTATGTTGAAAATCCTGGTGCAGCTTTTAGTTTGGGTTTTGAATCAGATGCCTTTAATAGGATATTTTTTAGCGTTCTCACTTTTATAATGCTGTTTTTCATTTTGTATCTCTTGAGACAATCAAAACATATCCTTGAAAAATTATCATTTTCTCTGATGCTCGGTGGTGCAATCGGAAACCTCACTGATAGGTTGATTTTTGGCTCTGTTACTGATTTCTTTGACTTTGAGTTTTTTAATATCTTTGGTCTGGAAAGATGGCCTATATTTAATATAGCTGATAGCTCTGTCGTGGTGGCGGTCTTTATTTTGTTGTATTATACTATCTTTATAGAGATGAAGAAGAATTCGGAGTTCGGAATTCGGAGTTCGGAATTCCGAACTCCGAACACCGAACTCCAAACTCCCTCACTTTCCCCTGAAAGCACAGAGGCAAGCTCTGGCACTACAATAGTGGCTGAGGGGGAGTTTTTAACTCCGAATTCCGAACTCCGAATTCCGAACTCTACAGAGGAGGACACTTGATGAAAAAGTATATAATCTTTTTATTGATAGGATTTATATTTACAATCCTATTCTCACAGACTATCACTGAGATAGCAGAGATAGTGGACAATTTCAATGACTATAATGGTAGGCAGGTTACTATTCAAGCCGTTGTTGTCATGGGTGCAGGGGTGCTACATAGCAATATACTGCGTGCCTATGTCCAAGACTATTCTGGAAAGGGTATCCAAATCCACAATTCCAGCTTAAATGCTACCATAAACGCAGCTTTTGTAAGAGGTAATATGCTCCAAATCACAGGAACTGTTGGCATCTTTGATGGAATGCGACAAATAACCTCAATGACTTCATATCAAGTTCTCGATACAGGTTATCAACCACCTTTTGTTGAACTTTCTATAAGAGAGGCACAAAATCATCAAGTCTGGGATGGCTCTTTTGTCAAAGTTTCAGGCACAGTTTCTTCAGTAGCAAATCCTGTAGGAGGTGGTCGCGATGTCATAGTGCAAGATGACACAGGCGACAATATCATCATCAGGGTCTGGGAAACAACAGGATTGGATGTTTCAGGCTTTTTTGTAGGTTTACCTCTTGATGTATTTGGAGTGATAAGGATTTTTCAGAGTAGAAGTCAAATTACACCTGGTTATAATGCTGATTTTGTCATAATGCTCACCGAACCTGTCATCCAAAACATAAATATCACACCAGAAAGACCTTTTATTGATGAAGAAATCACTATTTCTGCTGAAATCATGGATTATGATGGGTTTATAGAAAGTATAAGTTTTCATTATAGGACAGAGTTTCATACAGGCTGGATTGAAAACAATATGACCCACATCGGAAACAATGTCTATAGAGTATCATTACCAGCTTTTGAGACTTATCATGAAAATCAAGAGGGCAATTATCTCTTTCGTATCGTTGCAAGCGACAATGACGGAAATGTGGTAAATTCTGGTGATAGAAGGATATTTGTTTCATTGAGAAGACCTATCATTAGCGATGTCCGATTTCTCAATCACCCAGAGGAGCACGAAGACTTGAGAATAAGTGCTAATATCATCGATGCTTTTGTAGGTGGAAGAATAATAGCTGCAAAGGTTTTATACACTTTAAATTTTTCAACAAATGTCCGAGAAGTAGAAATGACTAACGATAACTCTAATCTTTGGATAGCTGAATTAAATGGTCAAGCTTCTGGAACAGCAGTCAATGTCTCTATCTGGGCAGAAAATGACAGCGGACTTACTACATTGCTTGATAAAAATGATGTCGGTGAGCCTATCCGATATGTCTATCCTATCAATAATAACACAGTTTCGCTCAGAATACAATCCAAAGCCTATAATATCTATGAGGGGGAAAGCGTGGAAATAGGCTATTTTGTAAAGCAAGGCGATATAATTATCATCAGGATTTACAATAGCGAGGGTAAGCTCGTTTCCACCCCTGTAAATAGGATTACAAGTGCTTCAGATGGCATAAACTTTTATAATTGGGACGGTCGCGATAATGACTTTCGACTGGTAGAGCCAGGCTTGTATATCTGTCATCTTGAAGTAAAAGATATGCTTTCTGGAGCTATTAGAAATAGCACCGCACCTATTGTCGTTGGCACAAGGCTAAGGAGGGGAAGATGAGAACATTGTCTTGTTTCGACAGAATATATTCTGTCAAAAATTGGATACTTTCAAGCCAATCGGAGATTGGCACTACGAAATTATATCTATTTCTTTTTTTATTAATCCTCACTACCCCTGTTTACGCTATGTTCAACGATTACGAGCCTTCTGCACGAGCTCGTGGTATGTCTGGAGCAGTAACCTCATTTAGTGATGACTATAGTGCCATATTTTACAATCCAGCTGGTCTGCGATTTAGTGGCAATCAAATAGGAGCTACTCATTATAGATTATTTGGTCTCGATTATACAGCATTATCCACTGTTTCAGGAACTTATGATACAAAATATGGCTCTTTTGGGATAGGCTATCAAGCTATGAATGTAGAATTTCATGATGTGAACCTAATGAGTGAACAGACCATATCGCTTGGACACTCGATTTATTTGAATAAAGATGTGATTTCAGAGACGAGTCTTGGATACTCGCTAAACCTCTATTATGCCAGTTTTCACGACTTGGGGCATGAAACAGCAGTTGGTCTAAATGCAGGTATCATAGCAGTATTACACCAAAGGACACGGCTTGGCATCATGCTGACAAATATAAACAGACCTCGACTGGGTGATGGTGAAAAACACGATATACCTCAAATGCTCGCAGTAGGCTTGTCGTATATCCCCTATCAAGGGGTCATCACATCTGTCGATTTAAAGAAAAATTTTGAAGGCTCTACAGAGCTACGAACAGGGGTAGAGGTGGAATTACACCCCATGTTTACTCTCAGAATGGGAGTGAGAAACAACCCCGCAAGCTATTCCTTTGGTGCTGGTTTCAATGTCGTTGGAGTGAAACTCGACTACTCTCTTAATACTCACTCTGTGCTTGATCTCACACACCATATAGGACTTGGATATAAGTTTTAAATTTATAATTTACAATTTATAATTTGACAAAATACCTTAAAATTACCCTGAAAGGGTTATCTCTTAATAGAAATATGGCAGTCTCGTGGATATTTTCTCCGCCCCCTCACACACCGCCTACGGTGTGTGAGGGGGCGGGGGGACCTGGAAAATCATCCTTTCTATTTAAAGATAACAACTTCGTTGTATTTATAAGGAAATTTAATGATTTATTATATTGTAACTTGTAACTAAAAAATATGGAGGACTAAATGAAATTTGGAATTGTTAAATTTATACCAATCATCGCTACTTTAGCAAGAACATTTTTGTTATCGGCTAAACATGACTACAAAATCAAGACTTTTGATAAAACAAAAGAAAAAATCAATACCATCGAACATCTTGTAGTCAAACTCGATAAAAAAGTGGGCGAATGCCGAAATGAAATAGAAAATCTGAGACAGCAAATCTTGTTTTCAAGATATCTTAACCTCATTTTACTAGTCTTGATACTAGTCTTGATGTTGATAATGATGTTTAAGTAAAGAGTGCAGTAGGGAACGCATTTATCCGTTCCGAATATTGCCACCCCCTTGAAGAGGGATAAATATTTCGGAACGGATAAATGCGTTCCCTACAAACTAATAATTATGAACTTAAAATCAAAAAAAGCTATCATCACAGGCGGTGCAAACGGAATAGGTCGCTGTATCGCAGAAACCTTTCTCAGAGAGGGTGCTGATGTCATCATCATCGACATCGATAAAGAAGCTGGCGAGAAACTGCTATCAAAATATTTGGGAACGCAGACATCTTGTCTGCCTTGTAGTGGCTTATCGCATAAGCCTTTATATTCAGATGAAAATGGTAGCTCATTGATGTTTTTTCATGGCGATATAGGTGACCAGGCTACACTCGATAGATTTGTGGATACAATAGAAAACTCATTCCCCCCCCCTGCCCCTCCCATAAATGTGGGGGGATGTCCCCCCACATTTATGGGGGGGGTAGGGGGGGGAACACCAATCTTTGAACACCAAACTCCAAACTCAAAAATCGATATCCTCATAAACAACGCCTGTATAAACAAAAAAGGACTCCTCTCAGGCTGCTCTTATGAAGACTTTACAATGGTGCAGAGAGTAGGCGTTGTCGCTCCTTATTACTTGACCTCTCTTTTGTATCAAAGAGATTTATTAGCAAAGGGAGCTTCTATCATAAACATAGCCTCCACTCGTGCCTACCAATCACAAAAAGACACTGAAAGCTATACTGTAGCCAAAGGTGGTCTGATAGCTCTGACACACGCAATGGCTATCAGTCTGGCAGGTTACGCACAGGTCAATTCTATCAGTCCAGGCTGGATAGATACTTATCTTTACCAAAAAAACATTGATTATATAGAGCGTAGTAAAGAGGATTTAATACAGCATCCAGCAGAAAGAATAGGTCTTCCAGAAGACATAGCTGAAATGGCTTTGTTTTTGTGTAGTGGAAAGTCAAGATTTATCACAGGTGAAAATATCACCGTAGATGGTGGTATGAGTAAGCTGATGATTTATCATGATGATTGTGGATGGGTCTTTAAGAGTAGTGAGTGGTGAGTGGTGAGTGGTGAGTAGTGAGCAGTGAGTAGGGGATAGGGGATAGGGGATAGATAATCCTCACCTTTACACTACTCTACTTCCTTTACTCTATATTTCAAAATTAAGATTAAAAAAATAAATGGAGGGATTGAGGAAAGAATGGATATTATTTGTAACTTTTATTATGGGTATAAGATAGGATTTGGGACGGGACTATCTATTCCCTATTCCCTATCCCCTACCCCCTAAAATATGAGTATCTCCACAAAAACAGGCGACAAAGGAATGACCTCACTCTACTCTGGTGAAAGAGTGTCAAAGGATGATATACGAGTCGAGGCTTATGGCACTCTTGACGAGCTTGATGCTCATCTGGGTGAGGTAAAGGTATTTTTGACTTTAGATTGCCCCCCCCACGAAGCTTGCGGAGTGGGGGGGGGGGGGGGGGGGGGAATCATCGAAAAAATCCAGATACTACTAAAGAGAGTAATGGGAGAGGTTGCCCCAGACCAAAAAAAAATTTCAAACCCCATTACTATAAATAATGTCGCTTT
>Ga0099364_10003104_pt1 | contig 26051 bp, 22 predicted proteins | sample TergutTh196P3_FD_73070 | JGI IMG/M metagenome (GOLD analysis project Ga0099364, IMG submission 73070) | Microcerotermes parvus P3 segment gut microbial communities from Pointe-Noire, Republic of the Congo - Th196 P3 | ecosystem: Host-associated > Arthropoda: Insects > Digestive system > Gut ...
AAATGTAATAAAGAGAAGTATTTTTATTTTCATAAAACGTATTGTGCTGTCGTTTGCTTGTGTCGCAGTAATCGCCGCGCTCGGTTATTTCTTCGGTCTGGGCTTTAATGTGATTCCGCCTGACATCAAGACGTGGATTGTCAATGCGGTGATAACAACCTTACTTGCGCTCGGTGTTGTACTATCCGTCGAGATGTTGTTTTACAAAAAAGATGTGCTGACACTTTTAGAGCTGCTGAAAAAGGGCGTGAGGAGTAAGGCGTGAAAACCGCCTGCTTGTCCACCGCCTGTCTGTCGCCAGGCGGTGGTCAAATTGTTGTTTTTACCTTGTGGCTATTCGCACAACCAATCTGCGGTGTTTTTCACCTTTATGCCCTCGTAGCTTTCCACAAAGGTTTTATCGTTTGTAATTATTATCTTCTCATAATTATCCTGTATTCTCAAGAACGGCGCAAGCTCGCGCTTCAATGTAGCATCGTCACCCAACGCTTCACAAACTTGAATATACATTTTATGGCTTGCTTTTTCCGCGATAAAATCAACTTCTTTTTCGTCAACTTTACCGATAAACACATTATATCCGCGCCGTTTGAGTTCTAAGAATACGATGTTTTCTAAAATATGTCCTCTGTCAACACTACGATACCCTAAAAGCATATTGCGGAGTCCAACATCAACAATATAGTATTTTCCAAGCGTTTTCAGCAGATTTTTACCCTTTATATCATAACGCTTTGCTTCGTAGAAAACGAATGCCTTTTCTAATGCGCTGATGTAGCTTTCAACGGTGCTTGTCGCGGGAGATTTCTTTGTATTTTCAATGCGCTTTTCACTGACAAGGCTGTTTGCGACAGAATTAGAGGAAGTGGAATTGCCCACGTTATCAGCCAAAAACGTGACGATTTTTTGCAACAGCTCTTCGTCTTTTATTTTACTTTTAGCGATAACATCTTTTACAATAACGGTATTGTAAATCCCGTCCAATACATCGTTGATTCGGTCAACATTCTCACCAAGCTCAATAGTGGAAGGGAAGCCGCCGAATTTAAGATAATCCTGAAAGGTTTTATCATTTTTTTCTATGCCGTGAAAATCCAAGTATTCTTTATAGGACAACGGGTAAAGGTCGATTTCTACATACCGCCCCGCAATCAGCGTTGAAATTTCGCTTGATAACAGCTTTGCGTTTGAGCCGGTTATATAAATGTCACAGTCAAAATCAACTTTGAATGAGTTTACAGCCTTTTCCCAACCGACTACATTTTGAGGTTCGTCTATTAAAAGATAGGCTTTACCGTTTTGAGAAATATGCTTGGCAACGTACTCATAAAAAAGACTGTAGTTTGTTATATTCCTGTATCTCATGCTTTCAAAGTTGATATGGATTATATTCTTACTCGGTATTTTGCGGGATTTCAATTCCTCCGTAAACAGTTTCAGCAGGGTTGATTTGCCGCATCTGCGAACGCCGACAATAACCTTGATAACCTCTTTATCAAGAAACTCTAAAAGCGTGTTCAAGTAGCTTTGTCGATTCTTCATTTTTTATACAATCCTTTCCGGCTCAGAAGATTTGCGTTTATGATCTTCTGAGCCGAAAAGACCAATAATGTTTGAAACTTACTGTGGCTTCGAAGAAACCATTACAAAATTTAATTACCTCAGCATTAGGATAGCACAGGCATAATCAAAAGTCAAGAGTTTTGAGTTTGCAACTCAATAACTTGTGATTGCGCCTTAATTTTGCAGTTAGCAACTGAAAAATATCTCAATTGCTAACGTCCGTCCGCCTGCCCGCCGCCTGTCCACCGCCTGCCTATCGGCAGGCGGGCAGGCGGGACGGCTTGCCTTCCGTCTGCTTGACGACCGCCAGCAATTAGGCGGGCTTCAACAGCTTTTTTGCAAATTCGCTTCCGAGGACCAAGACCAAAACAAGTGACATGTTTACTGCGAATTGTGAGGCACTGAGCGGGACTGTTGTAAACAGGTCGTTTAGTATCGGAACGTACATAACGGCTATCAGTGACAAGACATGGGGCCGGATAGCCGAATGCAGAAAACAGATCTTCTCAAACTTGAAGTCACAAATTGTGACCTCAAGCTTTCAAGAAAGTCCCGTATCAAGTGACATAGCTTTTTCGATACGTGCCGGGCATCACATGAACAGCTTTCACATATCGCTCGACACAATATATTGTACTATATACACACGGGGTTCTTTGACAGGGGGTTAGGAGTAAAGAATCGACGTTAAGCTACGTGTTCCTTATGGCAATATGCGTATCTCAAAGAACGACTCAGTAAAAAGGATTTCAATAAGGTACCTTTTACCGGTCAAAATTTACTAAACAGGTATTTTGACGTTTCTAAAGACTTAGCTTAGCAAGCTCACGTTCAATTTCATCAAGGGTCATGTCGGGTTCATCAAGCCGTTCCGCTGTGTAGTCTCCATAACCCGGATTATATTGTTGCATGAATTTTATCATGCCTACTAGTCCGAGGGCATCTTTCAATGCTTCAATACCAATTGTCCTGATTTCCAGCGGATTATAAATGTTTTTAACTACATTTTCCATTAAAACACCTCCAGCACATATCTGATCGGATTCATAACTTTTACTTGCAGATTCAATTTTGCAGCTTTCTTTTCCAACCTATCATCAGTTGTCAGCATGATTTTGGCCCCGGCAGCTTCGGCAGACGCTATGTGAAGGCTGTCAAAGACTCTAATAGAGGACTGGTCCATAATTTCCCGTGACCGTATGCGGATACTCTCGGAATACTGAATATAAAGTTTAGCTATTTTGTAAAGCTCATTTACTTTTCCTTTTTTCCGCGGGTCCTTAAAACGTTCTCTTTCCAAGTCAAGAATTGAACTTCCGACAATGACATCTTCTTCCCTCTCGGCACGCTTAATAATTACAAAAATAGCTTCGCTTTCCAGATACACCCTTTCTTGGCTTTGATCGTCAAAAGGTCTATTATAACAACAATTATCCAAATAAATAATCACGAACTATATCCCTTTACGGCTAACATACTAAAAAATTGGTATTATATATTCCATCCCGTGGCTCATTTATATTGTACGGTTTCAACATTCTTTTGTCAATATTACTTTATTTGGTCGGAATAAAACGTCGATAGGGAGAGTTTTGCTGAAAATATCCTATCGCCTTATCTTCCAAACTGAGTTATTGTATAAAATAATGTATCGTTATGTTCTCACAATAGCCTACTATTACGTCATCTCCCAGTATTTCTCTAAATCTGAAAACTTCGTAGTTTTTCCGATAGTGGGTTGCCATGTCAGGTCTCCGCCATAATTTAACGGCTTCACAGGCGAAATTAAATACCCATATCCTTCACTGCTGAAACGGATATCAGATTCATAAAAAATCCCGTATGTGTTCAATCCGTAAATCGTTCCGTTGGCAACGATACACTTTGCGTTGGCTTTATTAACATCGTCTGCCATCCAAAGACTTAGTTGAAGAATAGTATCATCTTTTCCTTTTACCCCTTCAAAGAAAAAGACCTTATCCTTTACAACATCCTTACTCACCTTTGCAATAAAACTGTAGGGCACACCCAAATCGTACGCTCTAAAAGACTTGCCGGGTTCGGGGTACCATGGGATGCGTTTACAGTCAAATACTTGTTCCCAAGTAAATCTTTTCGCAAACAACCCTTTTTCTTCTTCTTTTTTCGTGTTTACGACAATAATACCGGAGTTATAGTCCTCTCCAAAGAGGGTTTTATATCTTTCGTTGCCAAGCGTTTCACTGCAAATCTTGTCAAATCTGCGAAAATCTTCGTTAATGCGTGACACCACAAACCCCACACTATTAACAGTTTCAATTTGACTATATTGTGTTTCGTAAAGAGCTTCGGCTTGTTTTATAGTATCCTCTATTTGTGCAAAGGCATCAATAATAGAATTCATATCCGAATTAGATGCGCTTGAAATATTCTTTCTCAAAAAAGTGTCCACGCGGCTTGTGGCTAAGTCTTTTGATTCAATATTAGATAATTCGTGCTGCATTACAGAAACGTAAAGCGAATCATCAAGTGCGTTGCTTGTTTTCAATTCTTTAATGAAGCTGTCAATATAAACCTTCATTTGCTTTTGGGCTTGTTCCATTTTCATCGTATACATAAACTCGGCAACACTATTGACCCTATTCGAGCTTACGAGCTTATGCGCCGACTCACACAGACTTAAGTATAACGGCCATGGGGCAGGAATTGATACATAAGGGGTAACTGCCATACGCCCGTAATAGCCGTATAAAAACCATGATAATACTCCGGACGCGGACTTGAGCTCAAAGTTGACTGTTCGCTTGCCGCCCGCTAATAGTATACGGTTAGCCATAGTATGACACACACCTTGTACGCCGTAAACTAAACCGCAGCAATCCCCTAACGCAAGAAAAGCCAAATTTGGGTCAGTTATGTGTTTGAGGTCCCAAAAGGCTCTATCGTAATCTTTTCTTGATCCGCCCGGGTCAAATGCGCCTATCGTCCGTGCAAAATTTTTGTTTACACCCGAACCGGTGATTAAAACTCTGTCACCTGCTTTGCCTACATCTCCTGAACAGCCAAATTGAAGGTCATCAACAACTACCGACGTATGGTCAACGCCCCACCCATTTGTAACATAAACGGTTGTTCTTTCCGCCATAGTGTTCTCCTCTCTCTCGGTAGCATCAATGGTGATATATTGTCTGTACAAAGCTATTATACAACACAGATACCTGTCCGTAAAGACAAAGAGAGTACCTTTGAAAAAGGGCGTGAGGAGTAAGGCGTGAAAACCGCCTGCTTGTCCACCGCCTGCCGATAGGCAGGCGGACAGACGGGCGGGCAGGCGGGTAGGCGGACAGACGGGCGGGCAGTGGACAGGCGGTGGTCAGGCGGGGCGGAGTAGCTTTTTTGCAAATTCGCTTCCGAGGACCAGTAGCAAAACAAGTGACATGCTTACCGCGAATTGTGAGGCACTGAGCGGGACTGTTGTAAACAGGTCGTTTAGTATCGGGACGTACATAACGGCTATCAGTATCGCGAGGGACGACCCCATAGATATATTCAGAAATCTATTGGCAAATAAGCCCTTGCCGAAGCCTGTAAAAACCTCTGACTTAGATGTGTAGGAAAGCAGAAGCTCCGCCGCGACCAACGTGAAGAAGCACATGGATATAGCTGTGCTGTAGTCATAGAGGTTGAGCCCGTATAAAAACGCCGCTAACACTCCTGCGCATAAAAAGACAGCTCTGAATATGACCATACCTTTCATATCTTTGTTGATAATCGGCTCCTTTGGGTTTCTCGGAGCTCTTTTCATTACACCTGTTTCTTTTTCCTCCATACCTAAGGCAAATGCGGGAAAGGCATCTGTCAAAAGGTTTACGAACAGGAGCTGAGTTGCGACTAAGGGTACGGGAAGCCCAAAGACAATCGCCAGAAGTATTATCAGTATTTCTCCGATGTTACAAGCCAGCAAATACCCCGTGACCTTTCTGATGTTGCTGTAGATAGTCCGTCCTTGCTCGACGGCACTTGTTATGCTGACGAAATTATCGTCGGTCAGAATCATGTCCGCCGCTTCCTTTGATACATCCGTACCTGTTATTCCCATTGCTATGCCGATGTCAGCTTTTTTCAACGAGGGAGCGTCATTCACGCCATCTCCCGTCATAGCGACGATATTACCTGTTTCTTTAATCGCCGTCACTATGCGTACCTTATGCTCCGGCGACACCCTCGCAAAGACATTGACACTCTTTACCTTTTCCCTGAGCTGTTCATCGCTCAAATTGTTGAGGTCATTGCCGTCTAAAACCATGTCGTCGGGCTTCATAATTCCCAGACTTACCGCTATAGCTCCGGCGGTCGTTTTGTGGTCGCCTGTAATCATTTTAACGACAATTCCCGCTCCGTGACACTGCTCAACGGATGCTCTTACTTCCTCGCGGGGTGGGTCTAACATACACATCATGCCGACATAGGTTAAGCCGTTCTCTTGATTGTCAATCGTGGGTTTGCCGTTCTCTTGATTGTCAAGTCCGCGCTCGTCAGAGCTATTGTCAATTGCGGCTTCGTTGTCATATTCCTTGTAAGCAAAGCCCAGTACGCGCAAAGCCCCTGCGGCGAACTTTTCGTTTTGACTGATTAGATTCTGCCTTATTTCATCTGTCATTGGAATGACCTTGCCATTGTGGTACACGTTTGTCGAACGCGCTATAATTGCATCAGGTGCGCCTTTTGTGTTCATAACGACCTTGCCGTCTTTAAGATTATAGGTTGACATTAGCTTTCTGTCCGAGTCGAAGGGAAGCTCTCGAATCCTTTTATACAGTGCGTTAAGCTCGTCCTTATCCTTGCCGAGCTTCGCACCGAACACAAGCATTGCGGCTTCCGTGGGGTCTCCGATAATTTTTGAGTTTTCTTTGTCGTAAACGGAATCGTTGCAAAGTACGGCGATTTCCGACATAATGGCGATATTTTCCGAAACAGGCGCGTTTTCGGTGGCGGTGGCTGCGGCGGACACATTTTCAGCGGCACCCCCCCCGACGGTAGCGACACCGACAACTCCCCCGACTGCGCTGTAGCCTGTCCCGCTGACCTCGTATATATTGGCTGTATCAAATACCTTCACTACAGTCATTTTGTTCTGTGTCATTGTCCCTGTTTTATCCGAGCATATAACGGTTGTGCTTCCAAGCGTTTCAACCGCCCTGAGCTTTTTAATAATGGCGTTGGACTTGACCATTTTCTGCACACCGATAGCCAAGATGACCGTCGCGACGATTGCTATACCCTCAGGAACTGCCGCGACCGCGAGCGAAACCGACACCATGAGCATTTCGAGAAGCTCCATGCCGCGCAGAAAACCAATGAAAAATATAACGGCGCAGGTAATGACACATATTATACCCAAACTTTTTGCCATTGCATTCAGCTTTTCCTGCAAGGGCGTGACGGCTTCGTCGGTTTCGCTCAAAAGCGTTGCGATTTTGCCCATTTCGGTGTTCATTCCTGTGGCATACACTACGCCCGCCCCTCTGCCGTAAGTGACGACAGTTCCCATTGATGCAAGATTTACCCTGTCGCCCAAGCTGACCTCGCTGTCCAAAACCGCATGAGCATCCTTTTCGACAGATACTGATTCTCCTGTCAGAGCGGACTCGTCTATTTTCAGGTTCACGCTTTCAATAAGCCTGATGTCCGCAGGGATATAATCCCCCGCATCCAAGATAACAATATCACCCGCAACCACAGCATCAGAATCAATTTTTAAGATATGCCCGCCTCTTTTAACCTTTGCTTTCGGGCTTGCCATATTTTTCAGCTCTTTCAGAGCGTTGTCTGCCTTGTTTTCTTGGGTGATACCGATAATCATATTGATTATAAGAATAGCGACAATGATGATTGCATCTTTCAGCCCCTCGCCTGCGACTACTGATATAATCGCCGCGATTATAAGGATAATAACGAGAAAATCCTTAAACTGCGCCAGTATTCTGAGTATCATTGGCTTAGGCTTTTGAACGGCAAGCCGATTCGCACCGTCACGTTCAAGCCGTTTTTGGGCTTCATCCTCCGTTAAACCTGAGGATTCGTCTGATTTCAGTTCGCTTAAAGACTGTTCAATGCTTTTGCTGTAAAATTCTGTTTTCATGGATTGCCCCTTTCCTGCGATACCTGCGTAGATGTCTGCGATGTCTGCTTGAACGCCTGCTTAAATGTCTGCGATACCTGCTTGAACGCCTACTTAGATACCTGCTTAAATCAATAAAAATAGACCCAAATCAGCCGAAATCGGCTATACCTGAGTCTTGTCCTTTAAGACAAACCAGCCCGAACAGTTACGAACGGCGTGCTGTTGATTTGCCACGTATAACTTCGTTGAAATCTTCACTCATTCGGTCATGCTCGAGCAAGTTCGAGCGCGACCCTCATTCGTTCGATTATAAAAATACGCAAACTACTCCCTCACGAGCTATTCAATTGAGAAATCCACTTTATCACGAGCTTTGGCAATCTGTCAAGCATTTTGTCAGCATTTCTTTCACAACCTCAGGATTTCCCGCACCTGAGAGTTTTCGCATGACCTGTCCCATTAGAAATCCGAATGCTTTTTCCTTGCCCGATTGGTAGTCAAGGGCAGCGTTTTGATTTTCTGCCAAAACTGCGGCGACGGCTTCGGAAATCATTTTGTCGTCACTAACCATGCCGAGCTTATTTTCGGCGATATAGGCTTTTGGGTCAACATTATTCGTGAAAACCGCTTCGACGGTTTCCTTATACGCGCCGCGATTTATCTTGCCCGACAAAACAAGCGTAATCAGCGCGGACAGCTTACCCGCATCAAGCGAGAGGTCTTCGGGCAAAGTGTTTGTGCTGTTAAGCAGCCGCATTATCTCGCCCGTAATCAAACGTGCCGACTCAATCGGCTCGCCGCTTTGCTCCGCGACACTCTCGAACAAATCCGAAAGCCTTTTGTGCGACGTAAGCACAGATGCTTCAAACGCGGAAATGCCGCAGTCGCGCATATAACGCGCCCGTTTTTGGTGCGCGAGCTCAGGCAGGCTTGCCTTGATGCTTGTCAGCCAAGTATCGTCAATTACAATCGGCAGTAAATCGGGTTCGGGGAAATAACGGTAATCCTGTGCGTTTTCTTTTGAACGCATACCAAAGGATTCACCCCGCTCGTCGTCCCAACGGCGGGTTTCTTGACGAACGCTCCCTCCGCGTTCCAACACTTCAATCTGGCGCGCTGTTTCAAATTTGATGGCGCGTCCGATAGCTTTGAGCGAGTTTAGGTTTTTCATCTCGGTGCGGACACCCATTGGCTCACCCTGCTCTCGCACGGACAGATTTATGTCGGCGCGCATTGAGCCCTCCTGCATTTTACAATTGCAGATGTCGAGAAAAAGCAGTGTTTCGCGGAGTTTTTCGAGATAGGCGATTACCTCGTCGCCGCTTCGGAAATCAGGCTCTGATACAATCTCCAAAAGCGGGATTCCGCAACGGTTAAAGTCCATCATTGTGCCGCCGTTGTGTATGAGCTTGCCCGCATCCTCTTCCATGTGGATTTGCTTAATGCCGATTGTCTTTGCCGTGCCGTCGGTTTCTATGTCCAAATGCCCGTTTGTGCAAATAGGGGCGTACAGCTGGGATATTTGGTAGGCTTTCGGTAAATCGGGATAAAAGTAGTTTTTTCGGTCAAATTTGCAGTTTTTCGCGATTTCGCAATCAAGGGCAAGCCCAAGCCGCAGAGCGTATTCTACGACATTGCGGTTTAGCTTGGGTAACGCTCCGGGCATACCCGAACAGACGGGGCAGACACGGGTGTTCGGCTCGCCGCCAAACGCTGTGGAGCATCCGCAGAATATTTTTGACCCTGTGGAGAGTTCGGCGTGAACCTCTATACCTATGACAGTTTCCCATTTCATAGGCGTGCTGTCCTTTCCTGCGGGGTGGTTGGGGGTGATGTTGTTTTGGGGGGCGGTGCTGTGGTTGTTTTTGGGGTTGTTGGCGACGACGGGGGTGGGGTTGCTTTGTGGTGGGCGGTGTGCTTTTGATAAACCCTCGCCGCTTTCACAAGTTTTCTTTCATCGAAAGCATTTCCGATAAGCTGTAATCCTATGGGAAGCCCCGAATTGCTAAACCCGCAGGGGAGCGACACTGCGGGAAGTCCCGCTAAATTGACAGGGACAGTATAAATGTCGCCCATGTACATCTTCATCGGGTCGTCGAGATTTTCGCCGTGTTTATACGCCGCCGTCGGAGCGACAGGGGAGAGAATCATGTCAAAACGCTCAAACAAGCTGTTATACGCTTCTTTTAACAGTGCGCGGGCTTGAAGTGCTTTCTTGTAATAGGCATCGTAGTACCCGCTCGACAGCACAAACGAGCCGAGCATGATTCGCCGCTTGACCTCAATGCCGAACCCCTCGTTGCGGGACATTTTGTAAACGTCGCTCAGCGTTTTTGCATCCGCGCTGTGATATCCGTACTTTAGTCCGTCGTAGCGTGAAAGGTTGCTTGATGCTTCGGCGCAAGCTATGATGTAGTATGCGGGAATCATGTAGTCCATAAGCGGCATTTCAAATTCTTCTATTTGCGCTCCGAGCTTCTCGAAATCTTTTGCCGCAGTAAGTACGGCGTTTTTCACGTCAGTGTCTATGCCGTGTGTAAAGTAGTTTCGAGGGAGTCCTATTTTTATGCCGTCTGCTGTGCTTGCGCCTGAGTCCGCGCCGCCTGTGCTTGTTGTGCCCGCACCCGCCCCGTCGCCGCCTGTGCCGCCGTCCGCACTCGCCCCGAACTCGAAAGCCCCGCCGTCCGCACCAACCCCGAACTCGAAAGGCTTTTCTATAATGCAGGTGCTGTCCTTGCTGTCCGAGCCTGAGATTATCGAAAGCAACGCGGCGCAGTCGTCTATATCCCGCCCTATTGTTCCGATTTGGTCAAGAGAGGATGCGTAGGCAACAAGCCCATAGCGTGATACTGAACCGTATGTCGGTTTAATCCCCGTGACACCGCAAAAGGAGCAGGGCTGTCTTATGCTTCCGCCTGTGTCAGACCCAAGTGTGAGGGGCACTTCGCCGCCCGCTACTGCCGCCGCACTGCCGCCTGACGAGCCGCCCGCAACCCTCGACATATCCCAAGGGTTCAGCACAGCTCCGCCTGTTCCCGTTTCGCTTGAACCGCCCATGGCGAACTCGTCCATATTGAGCTTTCCGACGACAATTAACCCCGCCGCTTCTAACTTGTCAACAACCTCTGCGTTGTAGACAGGGGTATATCCGTCAAGCATTTTTGATGCGCAGGTGGTGGGTATGCCTGTCGTTGAAATATTGTCTTTCAGAGCAATCGGTACTCCTGCAAGTGGAGATAGTTTTTCTCCCGCGTTAATTCGCGCCTGAATTTTTTCAGCGCGGGAAATGGCGGATTCCTTTGATATGCAGACAAACGAGTTGAACTGATTTTTTTGCGCCGCCTCAATATAACTGAGGACGGCCTCAGTCACGCTGATTTCTTTGGCTCTGATTGATTTTGAAAGAGTGAGCGCGGTTTTGTCAAGCATTAGCGACACCCCTTTTCAACTGCGGCTGTCGCAACTGCGGCGGTACTTGCACCTGCGGCAACGTCGCCAACGTCACCAGCGGCGGCTTTTGCAACAGCCGTTGCGACGACGGCGGCGACACCTCGGTCAAGCGTGCTCGGAACAATATAGCTTTCACAAAGCTCATCATCTTTGATATACTCGTCAATTGCTTTTGCGGCGGCAAGTTTCATATTTTCATTGATGACAGCGGCGCGTACATTCAAAGCACCCCTGAACACACCCGGAAATACCAACGCATTGTTAATTTGATTCGGGAAATCACTGCGCCCCGTGCCTACGATAGCGGCTCCTTCTGCTTTCGCCAAATCGGGCATAATTTCGGGAATCGGGTTGGACAGAGGAAAAATTATCGGGTCGGCGTTCATGCTTTGCACCATGTCTTTTGTGACACAATCAGGCGCGGATAATCCGATGAAAATATCCGTCCCTTTCATCACACGGTCAAGCGTACCCTTGCGGTTTTCGGGGTTAGTGATTTCGGCGAGCTGTTTTTTTTCAGGGGTCAGGCAATCGCCGCTCTGTAAGTCCGCTCTTTCTTTGTAAATCGCGCCCTTTCGGTCGCACAAAATTATGTTTGTTATCCCGTAGTTTGTCAGCAAACGCGCCGTTGCAATGCCCGCCGCACCCGCTCCGTTTATGACTGCCGATATATTTTCTTTTTTCTTGCGGGTTAAACGCAAGGCGTTTTGAATCGCCGCAAGCACAATGATTGCTGTGCCGTGTTGGTCGTCGTGAAAAATCGGGATGTCACAGCAGTCTATGAGCCGCCGTTCTATTTCAAAGCAACGGGGCGCGGAGATGTCTTCAAGGTTAATGCCGCCGAAGCTACCCGCAAGCAAGCGCACGGTGTTCACGATTTCGTCAACGTCACGGGAGCGTATGCAAAGCGGCACGGCATCCACGCCGCCAAGCTCCTTGAACAGAACCGCTTTTCCCTCCATGACGGGCATTGCGGCTTCGGGTCCTATATCGCCCAACCCCAGAACCGCCGTTCCGTCCGTAATGACTGCGACGATGTCCGAACGGCGGGTCAGAGCGTAGCTTTTTGCTATATCCTTTTGTATTTCAAGGCAAGGTTCGGCAACTCCCGGTGTGTACGCCAAAGACAAGTCCTCGCAGGTGTTGACAGGAACGCGGCTGGTGACTTCGATTTTGCCGCTCCATTCATAATGCTTTTTTAGTGATTCTAAGGCGTAGTTCATGGTTGTTGTGTTGTTCCTTTTTGTTGTTATTTTTCGTTATTTATTGTTGTTTTATGTTGGTTTTTGTTAGTCGATATTGTTGTTTTTCGTTGTTTTATGTTATTTTTCGTTGTTTCGTGTTGGTTTTCGTTGTTATTTTTCGTTAGTTATCGTTGTTTTTTGTTGTTTCTCGTTGGTTTTTGTATATATTGTTACCCGTGCAGTCTATGGCGACAATAAGCGGCATTTCTGAAACGGTGAGCTTATATACAGCTTCCGGTCCTAAATCCTCATACGCCGCTATTTCAGCGTGCTTCACACAGAGAGAAATCAAAGCTCCTGCTCCTCCGACGGCGGCGAGGTATACTCCCGATTGTTCCTTTATCGCTTCAATGACTGTTTCGCTTCTGTCGCCCTTGCCTATCATCACGCGAAGCCCCTCGCGCAGGAGTTGGGGCGTGTATGTGTCCATTCTTTGGCTTGTTGTCGGCCCGACCGAGCCTATGGGTCTGTTCGGCGGAGCGGGGCACGGTCCTGCGTAGTAGACAACATTTCCGCTGTAGTCGAATGGGGCGTTGGTGGAAGCGGGGGCGGTGACATTGTGCGGTGCGGGGGTGTTGGCGTTGGTTGTAACGTCGGCAAATGCCGCCGCGGGTGCGGAAGCGGTCATGCGCTTATGCGCCGCATCTCGCGCTGTGTATATCACGCCTGAAAGGTAAACGCAGTCGCCCGCACGCAGAGATTTTATCACGTCGTCTGATATTGGTGTTGTAATGTGGTGTTTATTCATGGAGAATTGTTCTTTCCGATATTTCCGAATTGTTTTCGTTCGTCCCCGCAGGGAACGCGGGTTACAGATGTTCGTCCCCGCAGGGAACGCGGGTCACAGAATCACCGTAGCACGGCGGGTAGCGTGACAGCTAATGTTCACAGCGACGGGAAGCCCCGCAATATGCGTTGGGAATGTTTGCACGAACACTCCGAGAGCCGTTGTTTTGCCGCCGAAGCCCGCCGCGCCTATATTAAGCGCGTTTATACGTTCTAATAGCCGCAGTTCAACTGACGACCAAACAGGGTCGTTATGAACGCTACCGGCCTCTCGCAGTAATACCTCTTTTGCCATAAGCGCGGCTTTGTCCATTGTTCCGCCGACCCCAACGCCTACAATTATTGGGGGACAAGGGTTCGCGCCTGCTTCCTTTACCGTTTCCACGACAAAATCCTCTACGCCCGAAAGTCCGTCGCTCGGATTTAACATACGCACACGCCCCATATTTTCACTGCCAAACCCTTTGGGTGCGACTGTTATTCGCAGCTCGTCGCCCGAAGCAAAATTGTAGTGTATCACCGCAGGGGTATTATCGCCTGTGTTGATACGGCTTATCGGGTCACGGACAATGCTGTTTCGGCAATATCCGTCGCGGTAGCCTTGGCGGACACCCTCGTTGATTGCGCTTTCGACATCGCCGTTTATGTGAACATTTGAACCGATTGTAACGAAAACAACGGTCATACCTGTGTCTTGGCAAATCGGGAGATTTTCACGCTCGGCAATCTCGGCGTTTTTCAAAATCGTACTAAGTGCCGACTGCGCAAGCTCGGATGTTTCGGCTTGCAAAGCGCAGGAGAGCGAGCGGCGAACGTCGGGGCACAGGTGCTTGTTTGCGGTTATACACAGCTCCGCCACGGCTTTTGTGATTCGCGCTGATTCAATTATTCGCAGATTGTCAGTCATGTTTTGCCTTTCAATTCGCATACTTCAAAAGCCTACTTAGCAATTAACCTCGCAAAAAACTCCTCGCAGTCCTCTATCGCTTGCAAAACCGCGCTTTCAGCAGGGCCGCCGATAATGCTTCTCGCATCTACACAGTTTTCAACCGAAATCGCCTCAAACAGGCTCTCGTCAAAAACCTCCGACACGGCAGTCAGTTCACTTAAACTCAACCTGTCAAGCGACACATTTTTCTCAATTGCGTAAAGGACAAGCCTGCCGACAAGCTCATGCGCCTCGCGGAAAGAAACGCCCTTTTTCACTAACCAATCCGCCGCATCCGTAGCATTTGTGTAACCTCCGAGCGCGCTTTGATACATTTTGTCCGTCTTAAAGGTTAAACCCTCCAACATTCCGACAAACACGGATAAACACGCTTTCACGGTGTCCGCCGCATCAAAAACCGCCTCCTTGTCCTCCTGCATATCCTTATTGTACGCAAGCGGAAGCCCTTTCATCACGGTCAAAAGCGCGGTTAAGCTACCGTACACACGCCCTGTTTTCCCTCGAATCAGCTCCGCCATGTCGGGATTTTTCTTTTGCGGCATAATGGACGAGCCTGTCGAGAAGCTGTCGGAGATTTCGATAAAATCAAAAGCATCCGTAGACCACAAAATGATTTCCTCGCAAAAACGGCTAAGGTGCATCATTACGATTGACAGGCAAGCACCAAGCTCCACGCAAAAATCTCTGTCGCTTACCGCATCAAGGCTGTTGGCGGTAAGCCTTGCAAATCCGAGTTTTTTTCTGACATACTCCCTGTCGAGGGGGTATGTCGTCGCCGCAAGCGCACCTGAGCCGAGCGGCATTTCGTCGGTTCTTTCAAAGCAGTCACGAAGTCTTTGATAGTCGCGACGGAACATTTGAAAATACGCCAAAAGATGATGAGCGAGGGTTATTGGCTGTGCCTTTTGCATATGGGTATATCCCGGCATGATTGTTTTGGTATGCTTTTTTGCCGTTTTCAGCAGGGTTTTGAGTAAATCGGTGATTAAGGTGCAAACAGCGTTGATTTCGTCCTTGACGTACATACGCATATCAAGGGCGACTTGGTCGTTCCGACTGCGCCCTGTGTGTAATCTCCGCCCTGCATCTCCGATACGCGAAACAAGCTCGTTTTCGATGAAAGAGTGAATGTCCTCCGCCGATGTTGCCGCGGCGGCATTTGCCGACGTTGCGGCGGCGTTCGCCGACGTTGCACCCGCCGCACCTGCGGCGACACCTGCGGCGGCATTTGCCGCCGCTAAACCCAACACCCCGTTTTCAATATCCGACAGTATTTCACCGAGAGCCACAACGATACTTTCAGCATCTGCTTTCGGTATAATCCCTTGCCGCCCAAGCATTTCCGCGTGAGCGATACTTCCGAGTATATCCTGCTTGTAAAGCCGCGAATCAAACGTGACAGATGAATGAAAGTGGTGAGCCGCCTCATTCGTATCGGCGGAAAACCGCCCTCCCCATAGCTTCATTGACCTTCCCTCTTTTCTCTCTCCGCTCTCATCAACGCCCTGACCGTCACGGGCAAGCTGAGCAGATTGATGAACCCCTCCGCATCCTTATGATTGTAAAGCTCGCCTGTCGCAAACCCCGCAAGCTCCTTGTTGTGCAACGAGTAGGGCGACGTACTGCCCGCAGGGATAATGTTCCCCTTGTACAGCTTGAGCTTGACCTTACCCGTCACGGGCTCTTGCGTTTTGTCAACAAATGCGGACAAGGCCTCGCGCAAAGGTGTGTACCATTCGCCCGTGTAAATCAGCTCCGCAAGCTGATTTCCGACAATCGCCTTGAACTCCTCAGTTTGACGGTCAAGGCACAGAGCTTCAAGCTCCTTGTGAGCCGCATAAAGAATCGTTCCGCCCGGCGTTTCATAAACCCCGCGTGACTTCATACCGACAACACGGTTTTCCACAATATCAACGATTCCGATACCGTTACGCCCGCCTATTTCATTTACGGCGGCAAGAAGCTCGGCAGGGGAGAAGTCCTTTCCGTTCAAAGACACGGGAACACCCTTGTCAAACGCTATTTCGATATATTCGGGCTTGTCGGGCGCGTCCTCAGGGCAAACGCCAAGTCCGAGAATGTGTCTGTAATTCGGTTCAAGCGCGGGGTCTTCAAGCTCCAATCCCTCATGGCTCAAATGCCATAAATTCTGGTCGCGGCTGTAGCTCTGCTCCTTTGTGGTCGGAAGCTCCAAGCTGCGTTTTTGCAGATACTCCATTTCGTCCTCACGGGACTCAATATCCCAAATTCGCCAAGGCGCAATAATTTTCAGCCATGGAGCAAACGCTTTAATTGTAAGCTCAAAGCGTATTTGGTCGTTGCCCTTGCCTGTCGCTCCGTGACAGATTGCTTCGGCTTTTTCTTCGAGCGCGACATCGACGAATTTTTTTGCGATGAGCGGGCGAGCCGCCGACGTGCCGAGCAGGTATTTACTTTCGTATACGGCGTTTGCTTTTATCATCGGGAAAATGAAGTCTGTGATAAACTCATCTCTCGCATTGATTATGCAAACCTTGTCCGCACCGAGCTTGTATGCTTTGCTTTCCATTTCGCCGTAGTCGCCGCATTGTCCAACGTCCACGCAACACGCGATAATCTCGCATCCGTCGTAGTTTTCTTTGAGCCATGGGATTATGACTGTGGTGTCCAAGCCCCCTGAATATGCCAGTACAATTTTCATTTTTATGTTCTGTCCTTTCTTTTCGCGTATGAAACGGTTGATAATAAATGATAATAGACTTTCTACTGTCAATTGTCAATCGTTCCGGGGGCGATGAACATCTCATCGTTTCGGTTGGGGGCGTTCTCCAAAATCAACTCCCGTTCAAACGACGGCAACGTCATATCCTCGCGAAAAGCATTAACAGCATCAAACGGGTGACTTCGCTCAGGAACTCCTGAGGTGTCAAGCTCGCTCAAACGTGCCATACCTCTGAGAATTTCCTGCAAATCTCCCGTCAGACGTGTCTTTTCTTCGTCGGATAAAGTGAGGTAGGATAAATCCTCCAAATATGCGATTAACTTATCGTCCATATCCATAGAAGTCACCCTACCTCATTTTAGGTTCACACGACACTGTACAGCATTTGACCGTAGGTTGGGAAAGCCCAATGCTTTGACGACACAAGGGTTTCCAGCTCGTCCACAATCAAGCGCAGCTCCGACATTGCGGCGTAGACACTTTCACGATAAAACTTAGCGTGCGGCAGTATATCCTGCTCCGCTTTTGAGTCGAGCAGAGCTTTTTCAAGGATTTTCAGCTTTTTGAGGGCGCAGGCAGAGAGCTTTGCTATTTCGGTAAGCAGATGTGTTTCCACCGAAATGTCAATATCTCCGCATTTTTTCTTACGCTCTACGAGCTTTGACAGGTCGCTCTGATAAGCAAGGCAAGCGGGGATTATATCGCGGCTTACCATGTCAACCATTGTGAGTGCTTCGATATGAATGGTTTTGCAATACCCCTCCATGAGGATTTCGTACCTTGCGCGAAGCTCCGTTTCGGAATAAACATGATGCTTTGAAAACAGCTCTATGCTTTTTTGCGAAACAAGCTCAGGCAGTGCATCAACCGTTGTTTTCAGGTTTGAAAGACCGCGTTTTTCCGCTTCAATTACCCACTCGTCGGAATAGTTATTGCCGTTAAAGACTATTCTCTTGTGCGCTCGGATTGTTTTTTGAATGAGCGCGGCGAGGTCGGCGTTAAAATTGGCGGATTTTTCCAAGCTGTCGGCAAACTGACGTAAAACCTCCGCAACAATCGTGTTCAGGACGATATTTGCGCCCGCTATGGAAAACGCCGAGCCGAGCATACGGAACTCGAACTTGTTTCCTGTGAAAGCAAAGGGAGATGTGCGGTTGCGGTCGGTGGTGTCCTTTGTGAAGTGCGGCAAAGCTGTGACACCAATCTCCATTTTTTGCCTTTCCTTGCCTTGATACTCCGTTCCCGCTTCAAGCGCATCTAAAATTTCGCCCAACTCATCACCGAGAAAAATTGACACAATGGCGGGGGGAGCTTCGTTCGCTCCGAGCCTGTGGTCGTTTCCCGCGCTTGCCGCCGAAACTCTCAGCAAGTCCTGATACTCGTCCACCGCTTTGATAACTGCGGAAAGAATTAAGAGAAACTGAGCGTTTTCGTGCGGGGTCTTGCCGGGCTGTAATAGGTTTTCGCCCGTGTCCGTGCTGATAGACCAGTTGTTGTGCTTTCCGCTTCCGTTAATACCCGCGAAAGGCTTTTCATGGAGCAAGCACGCCAGATTATGGCGAACCGCCACGCTTTTCATCAGCTCCATCATAATTTGATTGTGGTCAGTGGCGATACTCGCAATGCTGTAAATCGGCGCAAGCTCGTGCTGTCCGGGCGCGACCTCGTTATGCTTGGTTTTCGCGCTGACACCGAGCTTCCAAAGCTCCTCGTCAAGCTCCGCCATAAACGCGCATACTCTCGGCTTTAGGCATCCGAAATAGTGGTCGTCCAAGTCCTGACCTTTGGGCGGGCGCGCTCCAATCAGCGTTCTGCCCGTGTAAATCAGGTCGGGGCGTTTTTGGTACACGTCCTTGTCAATTAAAAAGTATTCCTGTTCCGAACCGACAACCGACGTGACCCTTTGCGGCGACGTGTTCCCGAACAGCTTCAGCACGCGCAGGGCTTGTTTGTTGAGGGCTTCCATTGAACGCAAAAGCGGCGTTTTTTTGTCGAGTGCTTCTCCGCTGTAGGAGCAAAATGCGGTTGGGATGCAGAGTGTTCCGTCCTTGATGAACGCATAAGAGGTGATGTCCCAAACGGTGTAGCCTCTGGCTTCAAAGGTTGCACGCAGACCGCCTGACGGAAAGCTGGACGCGTCGGGTTCGCCTCGCACAAGCTCTTTGCCCGAAAACTCCATGATTACCGTTCCGTCGCTTGCGGGCGAGATAAAGCTGTCGTGTTTTTCCGCTGTCGCGCCCGTCATAGGCTGAAACCAATGGGTGAAATGTGTCGCCCCGTTTTCGATTGCCCATTCCTTCATAGCTCCCGCGACGGCGTTTGCGACTTCAAGCTCTAAATGTGTGCCTTGCGACATGGTTTTTTTCAGCGCGTCGTAGATGTCCTTTGGGAGTTTTTCCCGCATTACAGTGTTATTGAAAACCTTGCTGCCAAACAGTAGTGGTATGTTTTTCATCATGTTTCTCCTTGTTTTTGTGTTGGTATGGGAGCTTGCCGTCTGCGCAATTTGTCGCGGAGCGACAAATTGCCTGCGCGACGATTTATCGTCGCGTTACGTCGCGTTGTTATGCGCTAATTAGTCCTGTGTCTGCTTTTGCCGCGCTCAGTATTTCGGCGTTTAACAGCTCCGCCGCGCCCGTCACTTCCGCTCCGTTGCATCGGTCCCATTTTACCGTGACCGTACTGCCGCCCATGTGGACAGTTGCCTTGCCTGACAGGATTTTTTGAAGCATCATCGCCGCTACACCCGCTACGCAAACGCCCTCACGCGCAAACGGGACTTCGCCCTTTTCTCGTTGCCATACGCGCACCTTGATACTTTTTTTGTCGATAACCTGAATAAAAACGATATTCGCGCCTTTCGGGAAAAGCACATGATTTCCGAGTGCCGCGCCTATGGTTTTTACGTCCACGCTGTCAACGTCGTCAACGATAACCGCTCCGTGCGGAGTGCCGAAAGACATTGCGGTGACTTTGTAACATTCGCCGTTTACCATGAATGGGTTGTTAATGCAGGTTGGGGTCGCCTTGTGCTCGACGGGGATAAGCACGGGGGAGGTGATGGGGTTGCCAAACGAAATAGTCACGTTCTTTTGAGTTTTCATAGTAAAGTAATTCCTCCATTTCTGTTTTGTGTCATTTCTGATGTTCCTGATTTTTGCCTGTCTTACACAGTATTCATCCTACACAGGGACTATCTTACACAGTGTCTGTGTTACACAGTGTCTGTGTTACACAGCGCCTTGCTGTAGCATTGTTTCCGCAACCTTGAGGAAACCCGCAATATTCGCGCCCGCCACAAGATTACCCTTCATACCGTAACGCTCCGCCGCAGTCATGCTGTTTGTGTAGATTTCATACATAATATTTTGCAGCTTGCAATCGACTTCGGCGAAAGACCACGCGATACGCGAGCTGTTTTGCGCCATTTCCAAAGCGGACACAGCCACGCCGCCCGCGTTTGCCGCCTTGCCGGGAGCGAAAAGCACTCCGCCCTCCTGCAACATTTCGGTTGCTTCTATGGACGTTGACATATTAGAACCCTCCGCCACGGCGATACATCCGTTTTTGACGAGAAGCTCCGCGCCGTCCTCAAGCAGCTCGTTCTGGGTGGCGCACGGGAGCGCGACATCGCAGGGGACAGACCATACAAGCCCGTTTTCGACATAATCAACCTTGTTTCGGTATTCAAGATATTCACGAATCCGACCGCGCTTGACCTCTTTGATTTGCTTTACCGCATCTAAGTCAATCCCTTTTTTGTCATACACAAAACCGTTGGAATCACTCATTGTTACGACCTTTCCTCCGAGAGTTTGCACCTTTTCGGCGGCGTAGATTGCAACATTGCCGCTGCCTGAGATTGCTACGGTTTTTCCCGCAAAGGTTGTGCCTTTTGCCGCAAGCATATTTTCCACCATGTAAACCAAACCGTAACCCGTCGCTTGCGTGCGCACGAGTGAGCCGCCGTAAGACAGACCTTTTCCCGTGAAAGCTCCGTCGTACTGTGAGGTCAGGCGTTTGTACTGCCCGTACATATACCCGATTTCACGACCGCCGACACCAATATCTCCGGCGGGAACGTCTTGGTCTGCTCCGATGTGGCGGTAAAACTCATTCATAAAGCTCTGGCAAAACGCCATAACCTCACGCTTTGACTTGCCTTTCGGGTCGAAGTCCGACCCGCCCTTGCCGCCGCCGATAGGAAGCCCTGTCAGCGAGTTTTTGAATATTTGCTCGAAGCCAAGAAATTTGATAATGCTCAAGGTCACGCTTGGGTGAAAGCGTATGCCGCCCTTGTAAGGTCCAATCGCGCTGTTGAATTGCACGCGAAAGCCTCGGTTGACCTGCGTTATCCCTGCATCGTCAATCCAAGGAACGCGGAAAATCAACTGACGTTCAGGCTCGACTAAGCGTTCGAGGATTTGCTCGTTTTCGTATTCGGGGTGTTCTTCGATGACAGGCTGAAGCGTAAGGAGAAACTCGGTCAACGCCTGATGAAACTCAGGTTCGTTCGGGTTTCGTTTCTTTGCCTGTTCAAGAACGGTTGTTGTATATGGCATAAGTCCACCTCCGTGAGTTTTTTTTGGTTGGGGTTTGGGTGCGCAACGTTTCGCAAAGCGAAACGCAAAAAAAGCCGCCCACCAACAGAGCGGTTAAAACCGTCTGCTGATGAACGCCTTTGTCCATCAAGGGGAATACTATCAGAAAAAAATCACAATGTCAATAAAAAATTTTTCGAGGGGATTTATGTGAGATTTTTATGTGAGATTTGTTATCCGTCAGGCTTATATTCTCGCATATTTGTCGCCCTTTTCACTCTATCCAGTTTTCATGTTGCAAACCGTCTATACGTTCAAAGTGTTTGACGTTATTTGTAATCAGCGTGTAGCCGTGAGAAAGGCATGATGCAGCTATGAGAATGTCAGCATCATCAACGAGTCGCCCTACTTTCTTTAAGGCGGCATAGATGCCCGCCGCCTTGTCTAAAGTGTCAACATCCATGAAATCTACGCCAAGTAAACCATAAAGCCGCTCAAAAGCCTTTAGCTTATTTTGTGCTTGATTTGCTATCAATCCGCGCTTAATCTCATAATAAGCAATTGGTGGGATTACTACGCTAATGCCACCATTGACCTCATCATACACTTTTTTCTGTAGACATTTGTCGCCACGCAGAATGAATGAAATCGTATTCGTGTCCAAAGCATAGCCGTTCATAGCGTAACCTCTCTCGAAAAGCTTACACGTTCGAATGTTTCGGGGATTTCCTCGTTGCTTGCATTAACAGCATCAAAGAACTCTCGCCATGCTTGCGCTTGCTTCGATTCGCCTTGTTCTCTCGCAGGTTCATCCAAGACCGTAACAATAACCTTGCGCCTGTCTTGCACGTTTACCAACGGTATGACAGGGTAGACTAACCCTTTCTCTAAGTAACCCTCATAGGCTTGCAACATTTCAACCAACACCCTTTCCCTGAATTAAAATATACGCAAATCAACTCATAAAGTCAATAGAAAACTTCATCCTTCGAGCGTTTGCAAATGGCAAGTTTAATTGCCGACTCCCAACATTTTCGCTTGCAAAAACCCCGCGTTGCGCCCCGTCGTCCCCACGCACCCCTTACATACCCCCCACGAGGGGGTATTGCAAAAGTGCAAATTGCAAGCCTTTTTTTCGTAGACTCTGCTTTATCAATAAGCAGTAAGGTCAACCGTACTTTTCCACAAAATCCTTTGGTGTCATAATTTCAGGATACTCCATTTCAATCGGCGCAAAGTCCGAATCGCCGGAAATCAGCACATCATCTCCTCTCGCACTTCGTCAACGAGCGCCACGACATCGCTCTCATCCCTTAGGTCAAGCCGTTCGGCTTCGCCCGTAAACGCAACGCGCATATTAGCAAAAGCAATTTTCGCTGAGTTTGCTACAAAAATTCTGTTGTCATCTTCAACAAAGACAACTTTATCGCCCTCTTTAACGCCAAGTTTTCGGCGTATGTCAATCGGAATCGTAACCTGTCCTCTGCTCGTGATTTTTGCCACTTCCATTTTGTCACCTCTCCCATCTTAAAAATCTTACTTTCCTTACAAATATACGCAAATCAACTCACAAAGTCAATACAAAACTTCATCTTAGCCGAGTTATTGCCGAGTTATTACGCATATTATTCATAGTACAAAATTTAATGCGAAAATGCGAAAGGTCATAATTAAAGGGCGCGCAGGGGGGCATTTTATGCCCAAGCAATCACGACAGTGACTGCCATAGCCGCCGTCAGGCGGCTCTGAGCCACCATTAGGCGGCTCTGCCTACGCGCCGATGTCTTAATTCAGCGTTTGTCCCGTAATGACCCGCTACAAAGTTACAAAATCAGGTTGAAAATACACAGATAAAAATGTATACTGAAAATGTCGTAGCGGCGGACATTCCGTGTCTGTAGGCGGTTCTTCAGAGTTCCCTACATTCACCGTGAGGGCGCTTTGAACACCGTCACGGTCGCTGCGGCCCTTTATTATGACCTAGCGTTAATAAAACTACCACAAATGCCGACAAAATGCAAGTAATATTTCAAAATTTCAAATTTCTTTTGAATATTTATTTTATGTGTTTATTTTATGAAGCAAAAATGCCCCGAAACAGGAGCTAATCACGTCTTTTCAACGGTCGAACGTTGGGAAAAAAGTTGAAAGAAAACAATTGAAAACTTGACATTTTCAGCATTTAACATAAAATACTAATCATAGAAATCCTCATTTTTACAGAAAGGGAGTGTCGCACATGAGTAGCCGCGATTACGTCAGGACACAAATTGACACATTGCCGGAAAGTGTCATCATCAAAATTCAAGATTTCATCGCTTATCAGATGTTTGCTCTTGGTCTTTTTGATAACGACACAGACTATCTGACATCAATTCCCGGCATGGTGGAAACAATCAAGGCAGCCGCCGCTGAACCTTTGGAAGATTGCGTTCCCGCTTCGGAGATATTTGCCAATGTATAACTCGGCTAAGATTTTCCCCACTTCTAAACGTAGTGAAATCGGCGAGTTCCTTTTTCATAACAGGCGACGAACATACCTCCCGCCTCGTTGAAATCTTCGCTCATTCGGTCATGACCGAGCAAGCTCGGTCGCGACCCTCATTCGCTCGATTATAAAGTTGTTTCGTCGCGTCGAGTGCTGAAGGATTCTGCGAAAGTGAAACACGCAGGGTTATCCGACAAGGTAAAAGAATATATTGCGATTGTTGAAAAGAACCCATACCAAAATCCGCCGCCGTATGAAAAGCTGACAGGAGCCTTACAAGGTTATTATTCACGCCGCATTAACAAACAACATAGATTTGTATATGATGTTTTGCCTAACGACGAAAAGCTGATGGACGAAAACGGTGAGCTTTACGCAGGCATAGTCAAGCTACTCAGCATATGGACACACTACGAGTAGTGATTTATCTTTCATGTCGAGCATAGCGGCATATTATATGATGAGGTTAATACAATTATGAACTGCTTTTTATGTAAAGGAAACATGGAAGACCGTCAAGTCACGCATACAGTTGATTTTGGCAATTGCATTATAATCGTGAAAAACGTTCCTGCCAAAGTGTGTTCCCAATGCGGCGAAGTGTGGTACAGCGGCGCGGTTTCTAAACAAATTGAAAATATAGTGCATGTTGTTACCAAAACAGCTATTACGGAAATTGCTGTTGTCAGTTACTCCGAAAAAGTAGCCTGACACCCTTTGACCCGCTATACAATGCACCCCCACCCCAACCGACAACACCCTGCAAACCCTTGCGGGAGTAGGCTTTGCGCCCAATTCTGCGGGGGGGGGGTGCTTATTTTCGCATCAAAAAGACAAATCGACAATATTATAAGAAGTTTGAAAAAAATGTCGAAAAAACGCAAAATATGTAAAAATTATGCTTGTATATACAGAAAAAATGTGTTAGATTAACATCAGACTGGTCGCAAGAAAGGGCCGGAGCGACCGTGACGGTATTGGTACTACCATCACGGCGAATGTAGGGAACACATCAAGACCGAAGCCTACAGACACGGAAATTCCGCCGCAACGACCACTATCAGTATACAGCAATATTTGTGTATATTCAAGTTGGTTTTACACTTTTGAGGCGAAAAATCCGCAAAAAAACGTCGATTTAAGTATCTCGGCGCATGTAGGCAGAGCCACCTTACCGGTGGTTCAAGGTCACCCGACAGCGGCTCAAAGCTACCTCAATGGTGGCTCGCGGTCGCCCGACGGCGACTTCGGCATATAAGGAATGCCCGCCTCCGCGCCTTTTCATTGTGGCCATTCTCAGCGGCAAACCCAGCCCGCACAGCGACAAGCACAGCCCGTTCGGCGACAAACACAGCCCGTTCGGCGGCAAACCCGCACCGCTCGGCGGCAAGCACAGCCCGCTTGGAGAAGCTCACAAATATTTTCCCTCTCTGCGCACCCCAACCCTCAAACGCTGACACCCAGCAAACCGTTGCGAGAGTAAGCGTTGCGCCCATTTTTGCGGGGGGGGGGGTACTATATTTCCCCAAAAAAATATTTGCCAAAATGTAGAAAAAATTTAGAAAATTTATAAAAAAATGTGAAAAATATGCTTGCAAATGTAAAAAGCATATGTTATTGTGACACTTAAGCTGCCGCAAAAAGGCAGGAGTAACCGTGACGGTATTGGTACTACCACCACGGCGAACGTAGGGAACACATCAGGACCGAAGCCTACAAATACGGAAAACCCACCGCAAGTATTCATTGTTGCAATATTGTGTATAAGCTGTATCTTTTTAGGTTGAGTTTTACACTGTTGTGGTGAAAAATTCGTAAAAAACGTCGATTTAAGTATCTCGGCGCGTAGGTAGAGCCAACTTTGTTGGCTTCGGCACGTAGTGTCTACCTCCGCGCCTTTTCGTTGCGGCCTTCTAACAAAAATTATGGAGGACGAATGAAAAATGAGTAGAAACAAAACAAATGCGAAAGACCCAAACATTACAAGCAAGAAACTCAGGAGGATAGGAAAAAAGACACTTGCCATGTTAATGGCAACGCTGATGTTAGTAGCCCTGCTCCCGACATTGGCATTGGCGGAAGCTTCGGCAACCTTTGGAGCATACCCGCTTACCATCGAAAAGATGAGTGCAAATCCCTTTACGTTTGTCGAGGGAGAGGTAGCGGGAACTGCCCTATACTACGAAGATAAAGATGTAGAGTATGACCTTGTAGCAGATTTCGCAG
>Ga0099364_10003105_pt1 | contig 26050 bp, 17 predicted proteins | sample TergutTh196P3_FD_73070 | JGI IMG/M metagenome (GOLD analysis project Ga0099364, IMG submission 73070) | Microcerotermes parvus P3 segment gut microbial communities from Pointe-Noire, Republic of the Congo - Th196 P3 | ecosystem: Host-associated > Arthropoda: Insects > Digestive system > Gut ...
CCCATACAGTATGGGTTTCCGGCGAGTACAAACTGCCAAAAATGAAATCACACAGCAGCACAAAACTGCTGTATTTCTAGGCTGAAAACGAAAAGCCCTCGGTGGGAGTCGAACCCACAACCTCAGCTTTACGAACGCATGCCTTCCCGGATCAAATAGACCGCCATCTCCTATGCCATCGCGCTCGCCCGGTATTCGAGCATGATACACAATAACGGGATTCCCATTGGCATCAAGCGTGAATGAATTGTGTCCCGGTCCTACTTGGTTGATGAGGTCCGGCGACGACAAAGACGGAAAGCGCTGGACCGCCCAACTGTTCGGGTCAAGCAGATCGTCGGTTTCCTTTGCCGTAATCATCCCAATCGAGTAGTTTCGGTCAACGGTCGAGCCGGAATAAGCCATATAAATAGTGCCGTTGTTTTGAATCACGGCTTGTGCCTCGCAGATACGGTGTGCCTCCCGGTTTCCATTGCCCTCCCATTCCCAAGCATACGTCGGCTGGTGGAGCAGGACGACATGACTCAAAAGTTTCCACGGTGCCGCGGGATTGCATTCGGCAATCACAAGCGTCGAATTGTTGCCCGGCTTGTGCGTCCACGTAACATAATGCCTGACATTCGCTGTGAAATAGGTCATATCGAGCGAAAAGATGTTGAAATCATGCGGATCATCCGGCAACGGTTCGAGCCGGTAGATTTCATTCCAATCATCGGGATTGAACGGATCGCCGCGGTTGACAAGAAATGCAGGCCGGATGTGCCAAACGTTGTTGGTAGATGTGCTGGATGTAAATAGAATGCACCATACACCGTTAATTTTTTTGATTTCCGGTGCCCAAATGAACCGGTTAAAAGCATCGCCAGCCTCCGCCTGATTCCAGATGGTAATTTCTTCAATATCATTAGAGTTATAGGGTCCCGGCGGCGTGCTGCCGCCAGCGGGTTCGCCTGCAATTTTCACCGTGCCGCCCAGCCCCTGTATGCTTGCTGAACGCCGCAGAATTACTCTATCATAGCCGACATTGCCGCCGGTATCAGGTGCTTCCCAAGCGGGATAGGAGCCTGTGAAGTAGTAGTAATCGCTATCAGGGTCTTTGAACACCATCGGGTCGGCTCGGTATCTGATAAACGGTGCATCATAAGTCTGCTGATTGATAATGCCGTTTATAGTATATGTTCCCGGCCTGCTAATTTTTGCAATGTCTTCCGTATTCCAGTTAACATTCATCTGCTTGGTAGTACCATCGTTGTATTGAAGCGTTGCCTGCGATGGTAATTTGACCGTTTCGCCGTCCGCACGCACTGCCATAGACACGGCAGCCGTTCGGAAATTGGTTCCCGTTGTATAGGTCAAAAGATTGGCGTATTCCGTTTCAGCAGGCGGGTCAGTCCGAACGGCATCGCTATAAAGTTTTTCCTGGGCATTCAGATTGCCGACGAAAAAAACAATCCACGCAAATGCGAAAAAATACTTCATCATTGTTTTGACGGCATAAAGACGGTAGAGCACCAGTGTAAACGTTTGTTTCGGTGCGTCAAGTCGTCAGGTTTTTGCCTCACGACTTGCGTCGAGTCTCGATTTCATCCTGCGTATCGCTTGATGCCCGTTTGCGAAACAACAAACGGATCGGAACTTCCGAAAACGGCAAACCATCACGCAAATAATTGAGCATATACCGCTGATACGGTGCCGAAAACGCATCCGGCATGTTGCAAAATAATACGATCGTCGGCGGAGAAACCTCAACCTGCGACGCATAATATATCTTCGGCTTATGATAATAATGCAACGGCGGTGGATTGTTTTCCAAAGCATCTATGACCAATTTGTTCAACTGCGATGTCGTAATCCGCTGCCGAGATTGATTAAACAACATCTGCGAATGATTCAATAACATTTTGATATTCTTGCCCGTCTTGCCCGTAATAAATGCAATCGGGACATAAGGCATATCCGCAAACGTCTCGCGAAGATACTCGCCCCAACGCTCCGTCGGCATCTGCCCCAGCATCGTATCCCATTTATTCACGACAAAAATACACGGCTTCATCGCCTTGCGAATGAAACCCACCAACTGCAAATCGACGGATTGTATCTGCGAGTTCGCCTCAAAAAACAGCAACACGACATCGGCACGAAAAATGCTCTTCTCCGCTCGGTTTGTACTGTAAAACTGCAAGTCGGTTTTCACGCCCTTACGCCGCAGAAAACCCGGCGTGTCGATTGCCAAAAATTGCTTGCCGTCCAGTTCAAAATGGACGTCAATCGCGTCCCGAGTCGTGCCGGGAACATCGCTGGCAATGACCCGGTCTTCACGGGTCAGCGTGTTTATAAATGTACTTTTTCCGGCATTGCGTCGTCCGACGATGGCAATTTTCATAACGGGATCAGCCGCGTTGCCCTGCAACTCGCCGTTTGCCGTACAGGATGCGGCCAACGCGGAACGAATTTCCTCGGTCAGGCCGACTCGTCCGCGTTTATGCAATGCGCTGACGGCTTGGACATCCCAGCCGAATCGTTGGAATTCTTCGGCATTGCGAGTTTCGCGGTCGTTATCGGCTTTGTTGGCAACGAGAATGATGGGCGTATCGAGTTTTCGGAGTCTTTCGGCAACGTGTTCGTCGAGGGGAACGATTCCATCTTGGGCGGACACGACGAAAACAATCAAATCGGCGGAGTGGAGGGCGAGTTGGATTTGTTCTTCGATGTGTTCGGAGAGGTTATCTTCGTCGACGATACCGATACCGCCGGTATCGACGAGTTCGACGAGTTGTGGCGTGTCTTCATCATCGGAGTAGAGTTCGAGGAGATGAGCGACGCGGTCTCGGGTTACACCGGCGGTGGGATCGACGATGGAGATTCGTTGGCCGATGAGCCAATTAAAGAGGCTGGATTTTCCGACGTTGGGCCGACCGACGATGGCAACTTTGGGAATGGACATGGTATCCTGATTCTAACACAACGTTCACGGAGCCGCAATCGTGAGAGAGCGACCCCGTTCGTTGCCCCGCACAGGGTACGGCGGCATCGGCATCACTTTTTCCTCTTCCAAACACATCCGTCAAAGCATTGTAAGCGAAATTACATTTCCAAACTTTCGCCGTAGTTTTGGGCATTTTCCAAAAACGTTTCCAGCGGCACATTCTCAAATAAATGTTGCCGCCATTCGGTGTAGTCAAAGGGTTCACGTTGAATGAGTGCCACAAAACGCTCCGCCTCGACAATTCCAAGATGCTGGGCAAGAACTCTCATTCCGTTGCAGCGCAGGAGTGTATCAGTTTGCATAAAACCTCCTCTCAATAAAAGTCAGTGGATTGACAACTTGAATTTCGGGAATACTTTTGTTTAGGATTTTTTTGTCTGTCGTAATGAAGTAACCCGCTTGAGACAAGACGGCACAAGCAATATGTGAAGCATCTGCTTGCCTCAAGCCGAGTTGCATCAGCGACTTTGCCTTTTCCATCATTTGAATCGAAAAACTACAATAATGAGTAGCCAAACTCCGCCACGCTTGAATCCGTTCCCTCTTGTCTGCAAAGGGATTGAAACTGTTTTCGTAATCCAAAACGAACGACCAAGCCAATTCCAGTTTTCGGTTTTTCACAAGTTCCTGAATGTGGAGTTTTGCATCGGACTCCAATCGGATGACGATCTGGCTTTGGTCGTCAAACGGTCGATTGTAACTGCAATTATCAAAATAGATACGCTTCACGGCTCACGCACGGCAAAACTTTATGAAAAAAGTTCTGCTGTGATTATACCCGATTGCAAAACTCTACGAAAGCCGAAAACACATCGAAGTGCAATACCGGATTATCCCGCAAGACAATCCGGTAACTTTGCAGCACAGGATGCGGCTCTCAATACATATCGCCGCCGGGCGGCATCGGCATCGCCTTCTCCTCCTTCGGAATATCCGCTACCAACGCATCACTCGTCAACATCAACGATGCAACACTCGCCGCATTCGTTAATGCCGTCCGAGCAACCTTCGTCGGGTCAATAATGCCCGCCTTCACGACATCCTCAAAAACATCCGTCAACGCATTATAACCAAAATTGCCCTTGCCCTCCGAAACCTTTTCGGCAACAATTCCACCATCCTTGCCCGCATTTTGAGCAATCTGCGTCAAAGGAGCACGGCACGCCTTCAAAATGATATTGTATCCGACCGCTTCGTCCGTTTCCAATCCGTCCGGCTTCACCGTGGCCGATGCCCGTAACAACGCAACACCGCCGCCCGGCAAAATGCCCTCTTCGACCGCCGCACGCGTTGCATGAAGAGCATCCTCAACTCGAGCCTTACGCTCCTTCATTTCGCTTTCCGTTGCAGCACCGACCATAATTTTCGCCACGCCGCCCGAAAGTTTCGCCAGACGCTCTTCCAATTTTTCCCGATCGTAATCACTCGACGTGTTTTCGACTTCCCGGCGAATCTGCTCAATGCGTCCTTTGATCGCGTCGTTTTTGCCGCCGCCTTCGATAATCGTCGTGTTGTCTTTATCAATCACGATTCGTTTGGCCGTCCCGAGATCGGCCAGCGTCAATGATTCCAATTTGCGTCCGAGACTTTCGAACAATACGCCGCCGCCGGTCAAAATGCCGATGTCTTCGAGCATCGCTTTTCGGCGATCACCGTAACCGGGCGCCTTGATGGCACAGATTTTCATCGTGCCGCGGAGCCGGTTGATGACCAGCGTTGCCAACGCTTCGCCGTCAACATCTTCGGCAATAATCAGGAGCGGTCTGCCGGTATTGACGACTGCTTCGAGAATCGGAATCGCTTCTTTGATGTTGGAAATTTTCTTTTCGGACAACAAAATGTAAGCGTTTTCGAGAACGCATTCCATTTTTTGGCCGTCGGTAACAAAGTACGGCGAAAGGTATCCTCGGTCGAACTGCATCCCTTCGACCCATTCGACTTCGGTTTGCAGACTTTTGCCTTCATCGACGGTAATCACGCCGTCTTTACCGACTTTTTCCATCGCATCGGCGAGGAGGGTGCCGATTTCTTTGTCGTTATTTGCAGCAATCGCGGCGACTTGGGCAATTTCCGTCTTGCTATTTTTGACGTTGACCGACATGCTTTTCAACTTTGCCGTAATGTCGATAACGGCTTTGTCCATACCGTTTTTGAGTTGCAGCGGACTGACGCCGGCAACGACGGCTTTCATCCCTTCGTTGAAAATGGCTTCTGCCAGGATGGTTGCGGTGGTCGTTCCATCGCCGGCGACGTCGCTGGTTTTGGAGGCGACTTCGCGCACCATTTTCGCGCCCATATTTTCGTAGGTATCTTCGAGGTCAACTTCCTTGGCGACCGTTACACCGTCTTTGGTAACGAGCGGCGAGCCGAAACTCTTTTGGATGATGACATTTCGGCCTTTGGGACCGAGGGTTACGCGGACGGCTTTCGCCAACTTGCTCACACCGCGTCGCAGTGCTTCGCGGGCTTCTTGATCAAACGCAATCATTTTTGCCATTGTATTTGTCTCCTTTTTGGGGTTGGGTGTTGTTAGGGAACTGAAAGGTAGGTGTAATTAAAGGTAGGTTGCCGACCGCCGGGCGGCAATGTGCGGTACTCCGCACCTAAAACCGTTTTTCGTGTCGGTCGGCAATCGCCGACGTTGCCGACCACACTTGGCAGGTCTCTATCCGATAATCGCGAGGACATCGCTTTCTCGCATCAGGAGCAGTTCATCATCGCCGATTTTGAATTCTTCGCCAGCATAGGAGATGAACAGGACTTTATCGCCTTCTTTGATTTGGAAGGGGGCTCGTGTTCCGTTATCGAGGAGTTTTCCGCAGCCGATGCTGACGACGGTGCCGCGAGCGGGTTTGTCTTTAGCGGTATCGGGCAGATAGAGTCCGCCTTTGGTTTTTTCGTCGGCGGTTTCGCGTCGGATGACGACTCGGTCGCCGAGCGGTTGGAGTTTCGTGCCTTTGCAGCACGATGTATCATCGCATTTTTTGTTTTTTGTCATAGTGGTTGTTAAGGGTTTAGTTGTATGGGTTTATGTTAATAATTGAAGGAATTTTTCATTCTGCACAAAGGAGATCGGATTCTGAAGCGTCAGTGAGGGGCTTTTTTATATCCTTCGTGCCTTTGCGTGAGTCTTTGAGAGAGCAAATTGTGTGCCAAAACGGATTTTTATACAATTTTGGTGCAATTCCTTGATTTGCACAATTTTACACGGAATCGTGGGATTCGCAATACTGCCAATTTGGCAGGATGCGTTGTCCAGCAAAGAGCCGGGGGACTATCGCGCACGAGCCGGGGGCGTTAGCCCCCGGGTTTTTCGACATATGATATTCTTTGATAGACTCACCCGGAGGCTCACGCCCCCGGCTCGTGCGCGAGCGCCTTTCTCGTCAAGCCGGAATGGGCTACAGAACAATCCTATTTCCTCAACTTAAACTGATCAATCAATTTGGCCAACATTGCCGATTGGCCGCTCATTTCGTTCGCCGCACTCGCCGACTCCTCCGCCGTTGCCGTATTCTGCTGCGTAACCTGATCAATCTGCTGCAAGCCAATCGTGATCTGATTCACCCCCTGAGCCTGCTCATTACTCGCAATCGCAATGCCCGCCACAAGATCCGTCGTTTGCTTGATTTGATCGACAATCGTATTGAGCACCTTGGCAGTATGCGTTGCCACATCGCCGCCCTTTTCAATTTCAGATCCACTCTTGACAATCAAATCGGACGTTTCCCGTGCCGCCTTCGCACTCCGCGATGCCAAATTCCGCACCTCCTCGGCAACGACCGCAAATCCCTTCCCGTGCTGCCCGGCCCGAGCGGCCTCGACAGCAGCATTCAACGCCAAAAGATTCGTCTGAAAGGCGATGTCGTCAATAACTTGAATCACCCGCTGGATTTCTTTGGAGTTTTGCATAATCCGACCCATCGCAGTCGTCATTTCCTGCATCGCACCCTGCCCTTCGCCGGCAGCCTTGCTCGCCGATTGTGCCAAATCGCGAGCCTGAGCAGCACTTTCCGCATTTTGCTTCGTCTGACTGCTGATTTCGCTCATCGAAGCGGTAATTTCCTCCAAACTGGCCGCAGAATGCTGCGCACCGTCCGCCAGGGACTGTGCCGCCGTGGAAACTTCGCCGGAGCCGGTCGCAACTTTTTCGGCAGACCGGCTAATCTCGCCGAATAAGGAATTGAGACTGTTAATCGTGTGCTCCAGAGCAACACCCAAACCGTCCCGCTCGGAAAGAACTTCGATGGGGACCGTCAAATCCCCCTTGGCAACGGTTTCAAGGTCGCGTGCAATCCTGCCAACGTGAGTGATAAACTTGGAGGTCGCGAAGGTGATTTGCCCGATTTCGTCTTTGGCTGTGGAGATTCTCTTGATACTTTCTGCATCTTCTGGACGAACCCGAAGATCCCCCGTCGTGCCTGCACCATTCATATAATTCGTAATGATCGTGAGAGGCTTGCTGATTCTGCCGACGACAAAATACAAAATTCCGCCGAAAATGAGCAATCCGATGCCCGTTATGGACAGGCTCAACCACATATTCTGGCGAACCAGTGCAGTTTGCCGTGCCGTCGGGATCCCTGCAAAAAGCATCCCCATAGTTTCTCTGTCTCCCTCATTAAAAACGGGAGCGTAATATGCCTTCATATTGACGCCGAGTACCGGCACCTCGCGAAACTCAACTTCCCGGTTTCTGAAAACCTTGTTGTATACTTCCGGGTTGTCCAGTTTTGTACCCACGGCTCGTTCGTCGGGCTTATCAGGTCGTCTGAGTGTTGTTGCAATCCGTTCATCCCCGAGAAAAACCGAGCAAGCGGCATCGGAAAGTCGTTGCATTTCATCGACCCAGTAGTCGAGGTCCAGTCGAAACCCGCCGGTAAGAACGGCGAGCAGGTTGCCGTCTCCATCAAAAACAGGCGAAGCGGCACGAATGGCCAATTTGATGCTCTCCGTCGACTCAAAAAAGACACAAGGTCTCCTCGTTGCTAAAGTTTCGCGGGCACTTCGCAAGTCATTGACCAGCGGATCTCCAAATCTTGCCGGATTGTTGCTCCGGTAAATCACATTTCCTTGCGGGCAAAGAATGGTGAAAAAGTCGCATTTTCGATTTGAGGCAAAATCGCGGACAATTTCGTGGATTTTATCCCGATCTTCGTCCTGGACTGCCGCAATCATGTCGATATTTTTCGATAACCCGTTAACTTGGTCGGCGGCGATGGTTTGCTTGGTGATAATATCGCGTTCAATACTCTGAGAAACAACATGGATTTCTTTGACAAAACTTTCTTGTGCGAACTGTGCGAGTGCCCTGAAACCGACCAAAGCGACGACGCCGACCAAAATGATGGTTACGGCGATCACGGGCACAAGGATTTTGGCCAAAATACTTCTGGAGAAATTCATGGGATTTTATATGGGTTAAGTGTCACACATGTATATCAAAAACGAGGAATTCATCCAGTACGCAACCGGAACGGTACTGGAGGCCTAATGAGAGTGTAACGGATGTTTTCGGGAATAGCAATACCCCAGCGTCGGCGTTGGGGGGTGCTTTCGCCGGGTTGAGGGGACGGTTGAGGGGACATGGCAAATTGCCGTACAACCGGGTAAAATGACAATTCCTGATTTAATCCTTTCCCAGCATGTCCCATCTTTCCGACCTCGAAATTGCTCGGCAGACCGTAACGTTGCCGATTACCCAAATTGCCGAAAAATGCGGCCTCACCGCCGAACAAATCGAAGCCTTCGGACACAATAAAGCCAAAATCCCCTTCGATGTCCTCGAACAGCACAAAAGTAAACCCGACGGCAAACTGATTCTCGTAACGGCAATCAGTCCAACACCCGCTGGGGAAGGGAAAACAACAACCAGCGTCGGACTTGCCGATGCCCTCAACCGAATCGGTCAGAAAACGATGGTCGCCCTGCGTGAACCATCCCTCGGGCCCTGCTTCGGCATCAAAGGCGGTGCCGCCGGCGGCGGATACGCTCAAGTCGTTCCTATGGAAGAAATTAATCTCCATTTTACCGGCGACTTCCACGCGATTTCCGCAGCACATAATCTGCTCTCCGCAATGCTCGATAATCACCTGCATTTCGGCAACGCCCTGAAATTCGATACCCGACGAATCGTTTGGGGACGCGTCGTCGATCTCAATGACCGGGCACTCCGCAAAGTTGTCGTCGGGCTCGGCGGCACCGTCAACGGAGTTCCCCGGGAATCCGGCTTCGATATTACCGTCGCCTCCGAAATTATGGCCATCTTCTGTTTGAGCAATTCGCTGACCGAACTTCGCGACCGACTCGGACGCATCATCGTCGGCTACACTGCAGACGGCGAGCCGATTACCGCGGCGGACTTGAAAACGCACGGTGCTATGGCCGCACTCCTCAAAGATGCTCTCAAACCGAACCTGGTACAAACGCTTGAAGGCAATCCTGCTCTCGTTCACGGCGGGCCCTTTGCGAACATTGCACACGGTTGCAATTCCGTACTGGCAACGAAATTTGCCTTGAAACTCGCCGACTATACCGTTACCGAGGCCGGTTTTGGAGCGGATTTGGGAGCGGAAAAGTTCTTGAACATCAAATGTCGGCAGGCGGGCTTGGTGCCGAGCGTTGCCGTCGTCGTTGCGACGGTCAGAGCATTGAAATATCACGGCGGCACTGACCTAAAAGACTTGACCGTCCCGAATGTATCTGCATTGGATGCCGGTTTTGACAATCTTCGCAAGCACATCGAGAATCTGCAACAGTTTGGCTTGCCGGTCGTTGTGGCGGTCAATTCGTTCCCGACGGATACGGACGAGGAGGTCAATTTGATCGTCAAAAAGTGCGGAGAACTTGGCGTGCAGGCGGCTCGGGCGGAGCATTGGGCGAAGGGCGGTGCTGGTGCAGAGGAACTTGCCAAATTGGTTGTGTCAGCCGCATCGTCCGGTGATGCACCGAACTTCCGTTTGTTATATCCCGACGCGATGCCGCTTTTGGAGAAGGTCGAAACGATTGCGAAGAAAATTTACGGAGCGGACGGCATTTTGATCGACAAAAAGACGAGCGAGAAGTTTTTGCATTTGGAGAAACTCGGTTTTGGCGGGTTGCCGATTTGCATGGCGAAGACGCAGTATTCGTTATCGGCGGATCCGGCATTGCGATGTAGGCCGAGTGGATTTACGGTGCCGATTCGTGATGTACGGGTATCGGCGGGAGCGGGTTTTGCTGTGGTATTGACGGGCGAGATCATGACGATGCCGGGATTATCGCGTTCTCCTGCAGCCGAGCGGATTGATGTCGATGCAACCGGCCGGATTACGGGCTTGTTTTAGAGTCGAAATGTAACCGAAAGGTGTCATTAGCGACAGAGTATTGGTCAAGCGGGGCTTCGTGATGAATGTTTCATTTTTTAGTACCTTTCGCTGTTTTTTTTGCTCTTGCCAGCAAGTGTTCGTCTTGACCATGATATTGAGCAGGGTAATCAACTTCCGCATCACGGCAACAATCGCGACCTTGAAAGAATTGCCCTTCGCTCGCAACTTTTCGCAAAACATCTTGAGCGGCTCGCAGTATCTAATCGCATTCAGAGTCGCCATATACAATGCCGCTCGAACAGGCGTCCGACCACCCTGAATATGTCTCGCTCCCAATTTTTTCCCGCTGTCCTGGCAGCGCGGTGCCGTCCCCACCAATGCGGGCTTTTTGCCCTGGCGACTGTTCGGACTTGGAAAGAATGTGGTGTAAGGATCCTGCTACTGACCGGATTTGTATCCTAGATACGAACGATCTCTTACTCCGTTTTTTCCTTTTCAGGGAAGGGAAGGAAAAAACTCGCTTTACGCGAGGTTGCCAACTTTGCACTAAATGACAAATGGTTGTCATACAAGATGCCATTAAAATAGAATGGAAGAACGAACAGCGAAAAACAGCAGAAAAAAGGCGACGTTCTTGGTCTTGAATAAAAAGTGAACTCCATAAGTCGATTATGGAATAATGGATGATTGATAGCCGTCGACATCATTCTAATTGGTACATGTCTTTGAAGTAATATAGTAAATATGAATTGTCTTTCCAACTGTTATCAGTGGCGTAAGATGGCGGAAGTAAGTGTATTCCCCATCAGCACTCCAAATGGCATTTATACTCAAAGCATACCAGCCAGGCTGAGGGCCGACCTTCGACGAATCCATCCAAGCCGCACTGGAAGAATTTGAATCAACAGGCGGTCTGGGACTCTCGATACCAATAGCAGACGGATCAAATCCGCCATGATATGCCAATCCATCAAGTTCAATTTCAGGATGGTTAGCTAACCATTGCTTCAAATAGAGCAAATCTTGTCCCCAATCAATCGCACTATGGAGCATTTGTTTATGTCCATTCTTTGTACCGCCAGACATCTCATTGAAGTAAGCCAATGAATGCGGATAATTCCATAGACTACTTACAGTCGATAAAACGATGAGCAATGAAACAATCACACGCCAGAACAACCCTTTGTCCATAAGTAGGGCAATTTTTCCAATGAAAATAAAAGCAAAGCCAACAAACGGAAGGACATAACGAAAATGCATGTTAAACTCCAACTGCACACTGACAAGCAATAGCACTGTCAAAGCAGGGATGATTAAAACCCATTCATCTCTCGACAATCCGTATTTTTTCCAACAGATTGCCATGAACATCGCCAATAAAAATAGAATCTGTGTACCGTGCGGCCATTTGACGAGCAGGCCGTAAACATAATAGTAGTACCAACCTTGATCTTGCCACTGACCTGCCAAGTAGGACATCTGCCGGTAATCTTCAAAATCGCAGATTTGGGTATCGATTCCAATTACAAATTGTTTAGGAAATGGAACCGGTATCGATGCTAAAAGCGGATGCTGGTTATCAATCGCAGATAATTTTTTACTGACAAAAGAATAATCCCCATAATTTTCAAGAGACCCATCGAATCGGTAAAAAATATTGATAAACCAAATGGTTAAAAGAAATATCGTAGCGATTTGCAAAGTGATGAGCATCCATGTTTTTTCGACCGTTTCACGCCGCCAATACTTCATGCCGAACCATAGAGCTGCCATCATGGGCCAAAGGCCAAATAGGAATAGCCAAGTTGTTTTAGCAAGAATCGCTAACGCAAAAGCCAATGCAACGATAAAGCATTGTATCCAAGATGGCGACTTGAGCCAATGCCAAAAGTAGTATCCTGCCACAATGCCAAAAGAAGTCGCGGCAAGATCATTCGTAATCAATTTTCCGTTGGCAAGTATTAACGGATCAAAACACCAAAGCGCCAGTGCTATCAATCCAGCCATATCATTGCGAAAAAGTTCACGAGCCCAAAAGAAACAATATAAGCCGCCGATAAGACTGAATGGAATACAAGCCCAGCGAGCCAACGTCATCAGCCAAAGTGAACGCTCTCCATTGATTTCAATAAACTGACTGCCAATAGAATACTCGGGCCGGGCGCGTGGGCCGTCAACGAAACGTCTCCAATCCGTTTCACAGCCTACTAACATTACGGGCATCGCTGCCACCATCCGAACCAAAGGCGGATTCACTCGGTAAAGTTCATAGCGTCCCAATTCCCAATGGCTTACACCGGCGGCTAATAGTGGACCTTCCAAAGCAGTCGGTGAATGTTTAGTAGCGGAGTAAGCGAGAAGTAGTGCATGAATAGTTAGCAACAAAATCACTAACAGTATTGTTCCGCGAAACGAGTGTATTGAAGATTCTTCCGTATGTGTCGCAGAAATGGTACTACTCATAGCAGGCGGTGCGGTGCTGTTCATCTTCCAAGGTCGGCATCCTGCCGTAAGCGGGTAACGTCATGCATAGTGCAAGTAGGATGCCGATAATGTGTTTCATGCCGTTTGTTTGCGTTTGAGGTACTTTATGTATTTTACGACAACAACGAGGAGGATCAATATGCAGCCCAGTGTCAGGCTGAGGTACTGGAGGAACCAAGTGCGATTGCTTTTGGCAACCTCTTGGGAAGGGCTATCGCTTTGTCGGTACACTAAACCTCTTATCCCATCCGCCACCATAGCGTTTTCGGGAATGACATCCGCAAAAAAACTTTTTGGCAACGGCTCGTTAAGTTGCACGTCTTTCACATTTATTCTTATTTCTGACGTCCTCGTACCATTATCATAGCGAACATTTTTGACTGTTGTTGGCACCCAAATGCCATTGCCACAATCAACAAAATCCGTCAAATCACTTTCATATATATATTCCCGGCCAATTCTACGTCTCTCAAGAATTCCTTTATTCTTGTCTTCTTCTAAGAAAACAGACCTGTAACTTTCAAATCTCGTCATGGCATAATCGTATTCAGGAACCAAATAGAATCTCTCTAACATGGAAAAAAGAACAATACAATTTTTGCCATTAACGTACTCCATATCTTCTAAAACAAAGGCTCTACCTTGGATTGACAACAATTGTATTATATCGCGACCCAAAGTACGAGGTAGAAGAAACCTGTCCTCATCAAATAGGTTCGCCAGGATAAGAGGCATGCTAGGCTGATAAAAATATCTGTGGTGTTCCGTGAGCGGAGTGATACTGGCATTGATGCTTCCGTCTTTAGCGAACGCCACCCTAGTATAAGCATCATCCGCAATCGTTATAATGGATCGTTCTGGATCACGGTCAAGCTGTTTTCCGGTTTGCTCTAAATACATGTCACCCGTTTCCGAAAAGGCGAACATATACAAAACGTGAGTAACCTGTTCGGGAGAAAAAATTACTGTTTCCTCGTAGCATACCTGACCAGTGTTTAATGAACTTCTTTTCGCTTGATAAAGTGCCAATATATCCCTATCACTCATAAGAGGCTTTTGAGTTCGCACCATATGCACAAACAATCTATCTTCTTCATCGACAGTAAGTTTCCCTCCGAATTCCCCAATTATTCGGAAGAAATCTTTGTCATTTGGTTTTCTCCCTTGGATTTCATCGAGATGCGTCTTTGCATCTAAAAAATCTTTTTCTCCAGCAAGTAACTCCATGCAGCCACTGAGAGCACATATAGCCGATAAAAGGAACACAAACCGAAACGTCAATGAAACAGGGGAGAAAAGACGCAACCCTATCGCAATCAGACATTCCAACCTAAAAGCCTGCTCGAGGCATCTTTCCAAGTTCCGATTATCCAACTCTCTTTGGTTTTTTATCATTGTCATATTGTTTTGCCATTTGGAAAAGTGCCCGCAATCTTCGCAAACGAACGTCCGCGGTGCATCCTACCTGACCCGAAAAGCAATGTCAATAGGCCCGCGGGAAAATCACGGGAAATCCGGCCGTATGCAGACTCGTTGAATCAGACGCACCCACGTTTTGTTGACAAAAAGAAGCAACACACCAGGACGGAGACTCTCGCCCCCGTCCCCGCGATCCCGCCCCGCTACTCAAAAATTTCCGCCAGTTTTGCCTGCAACGATGCCCCACGGGCTTGCATGCCCTCTGCAATGATTTTGCCCTCCCTGTCGGCCAAAACCATCGTCGGTACTCCCGAAAGGTTGTAAAATTCCCGATAGTCAGGATGGCCCGCTCGTTTCGAGAGTTCCTCCGATATGATTATCCAAGGAATACCTTTCTCCTCGACATAGTTTTTGACCGTCGCAATCGGATCCGCCTCACGCTGCCAAACATAAATCGAAACAATTTCCAAGCCTTTGTCCTCATACTTTTTGTACGCTTCCAAAAGGCCGGGCAATTCCATTTGGCAAGGGCCACACCACGTTGCCGTAAAGTTGACCAAAACGTATTTCTCTTTGCCCTCTTTGCGGAGGCTTTCCCATTCAAATTCTTCGTCATCCAAAGTCCTGCCGTACAGTTTTGGATCGTTGCCGATTGCAAGCCGTAATATACCCTCTAAAGATAGAATCAGGTTCGCCCGTTCCCCGTCCGTTGCCGAGAACTGCGGCGATTGAACATATTCGACCAATTCCGCAATGAACTGTTGGTCAGAAACGCCATTGCGTTGGGCAACTGCAAGGCCCAATGTTACGATGTTGGCAAGGGAGGTTTCTTTTCGCTCCAGCCAGCCTTTGAGGTCCGTTTTGAAGTTTGCAAAACTTTCCGGCGACACTTCGGCCCGTCTGGCCGTATTGCTGAATTGAGTAAACCGGTGCAACTGGGCCATCCTTTGGGCGTTCAGGTCATCGCTCTCTGCCCATTCTTTAAGGAGTGCATCAAATTTTTCATTGGCACCTTCAACGTCCGCATCGATTTGCCGTCTGTATGCCGTTATTTTGAAGTTGTAGGCCGTTCGGATTTCCATATCGTTTTGGGCAACTTCAAGCAATCTGTCGCTTGCGGCAAGCAGAAGTTCGCCGATTGCAATCGTGTACTCTTTCCGATCAAGGCCTTGGGCGACAAGTTTGGCATCTTCCTGTTGGATGTAGGTGGCGACGTCGGAAAACGACTCGGCTTCGGCAAGCGATTTGGTCTGTGCCGTTGCCGACACAGCAAACGACACGCAGAGGATGAGTGCAAGGCAGGATTTTTGGATCATCGTTAGGGTCTCCTGGTGAAAAAAGGGTTGATGAAAGTGTATGGCGGGGGCGACTGAAGTTCCGTATCGTTCCCTCTATTAGTATACACGATTCCCGGCGTGTGTGATGAGGCATGTCTGGCCTCTGCGGCCGCAACCTTCCAGTACGGCTCTGGTTTTTGCGTCATTCCGGCCCCTCTGTCATTCCGGCCCCTCCGTCATTCCGGCGCAAGCCGGAATCCAGACAAGCGACGTGTTTTCTGTTTCCCTGGATCCCGGCGTGCGCCGGGATGACGATGTGTGGCCGGGACGACGGAAATGCGATTCCTGGCCAATTTGGGATTTGCTCTAAGTTTGGTCTGCGGTGTCCTTGCTCAGCGACGACACAATACTCTCCAGTTGATCCGTCTGGCCACGCACGCTCCGACTCGTCTCCGCTAACTTGTCCGCCGTCATGCCGCTCTGCTGAACAACATCCGAAAATTGCCTAATTCCCTGATTGATGTTCGCGATCGCACTGTGCTGCTCCCGCGATGCCTCCGCGATTTCCTTCGTCATCGTAGCACTTTCATTGATTCCCGCCACAATGCCATTAAACGATTCCGCTGCCTCGCTGGCAATTTTTTCGCCCAATTCCGCCTTTTTCATCGAATCCGCAATCAAATTGCTCGTATTCTGTGCCGCCTCGGCAGAACGACCCGCCAAACTGCGAACCTCTTCCGCAACAACCGCAAAGCCCTTGCCATGCGTTCCCGCCCGAGCAGCCTCCACCGCAGCATTGAGTGCCAAAAGATTCGTCTGAAACGCAATGTTGTCGATCAACTTAATCACATCGCCGATCGCATGACTCGATTCGCTTATCTCCTTCACCGCCTGCATCATATTTTGCATTTGAACGGAACCTTTTTCCGCATTCCCCTTGATGGTATTCGCTAACGTCATTGCCTCTTCGGCAGTCGAAACGTTTTTATCCGTCTTTTCGGATAACGAAATCATCGAGTCGGCAATGCTACTAATCGTCGCGGACTGCTGCGTCGTCGCGGAAGATAGGGACTGACTCTCATCTTCAACATCCCGTGTGTCGGCAGTAAAGGAACGCGATATTTTTTTCAGACGGCCGAGCAATTCCCCTTGCTGGTTTTGCAATTTCTTTGTGGAAGTAATTTCACGGACGAGTTCGATGTGTCCGATTTTATGTCCCCTTCTGTCGGTAATGTAGGAAGAATCCACTTGGAAATTCATTCCCCACTGGTCAAAAAACGTTTGCGGCTTGCCGCCTCGCAAACAGACAACACCGCAGTTATCCGTATTGCAAATTGCGGCTCCCCAGTTGCTGCAATGCTTCCCCGCCAAGGCCCGGCGTTTGGTTTTGAGCATTTCCTCGACAGGCCGATTGACGAACGTCCATTTCATGTTCATATCCGTTATCGAAAGAGGGAAGGGAATCGAATCTAAAATCTGTTCATACCATTGCATTTTGCCGTAAATGGCTCTGAGGGCGAGTGCAACGAACAGGATGGCGAGAATCGGAACCAAAACCCCCATTGCCAGGGCTGCATAATTATTCGCTCTCAACTTTTCACTGGCATCGAGAGTTGCGACGACGGTTCGTTGGTCTAACTGCTCGAAAAACGCGCGGACTCGTTCCGCGATTCGGGCTTCAAAATCTTGGTAAGTCGCGTCGTAGAGGATTCGCAGAGCGAAGTCTTCTAAGGATTCTCCCTCTCTTGGCGTTTCGGGCATAATGAATCCGCTGACGTTTTCGCCCTGTGGAATGATTTCACCTTTTGCTAAACTTTCGAGAGCCTGGACTTCGTATCGAGCGAGTTCGTTGGAGAGGTTAAGGGCTTGGGAGAGGGTCGTGAATTCTTCTTCGGAGAACCCTAAATCTCTCATAATTTCGATTTGTGCTTTTTGCACATTAGGCAGCAGGGGGAAGTCGGCGGGTCGTGGACTGGAGCCGCCTCGCCAGGCCAGGATTGCGTTGTATCTCTCTAAAAAACTTGGATCGCGAGTTGTGCAGTAGGCTCGAGCGAAGTTTGTCAGATTAGCGGAAGAGCGGCGGAATTCTTCGGCGACTTGATAGGATTGGTATCGATTTTCGGCGAGTTGTTCTTTGTTTTCAACAAGCCCGTATCCTTGCCAGATATAGGTCAGTTGCATCAAAAACGCGGTGATCAGAAAGCCGACGATGGCGATGAAGACGACACGTTGAATCATAGATTGCCTCCTTTTGCGTAAGATGGATGTAAAAACAAAACATCACTTTACGGGAAAAGGGAGCAAATGTCAAGTATTGCCGAACGGAGCCGCAGGCGTCAGATTGCGAATCTTCAAGCCGATTTCCTCCTTGACCGAAATCAACGTTTTCTATAGACTTCGGGATGTTATCTTCCAACGCTTCTCTGCGCCGCGGGCTGCTGATCATCGTTTTCCTGGCGGTCGTCTTGGGCTACGGCCACCGTTCCTTGCCGGAAATTGTTGCCATTTTGGGTTACAGTCAATGGATGAAAACGGCACTTCCCGTTTTCGACTATTCACAAGACCGAATCATTGATTGGCAGGCAGAACTCGGCAATATCGAACAACCGGAGGCCATTGCGGATTGGAAAGAATCGCGAATTATTACACACGCACTCGGACGTATTGACGAACATGCCGTTACCAATTCCAAGGAAGCACTGATTGCCAACTACAAACGCGGAGCCCGGGTTTTCGAGGTCGATTTGCTCCTCACCGAAGATGGCCGATTGGTTTGTGTGCATGATTGGAAGTCATTTACAAAAGATGCCGGACTCGAAAATGTTGCAGCAAATCGAACTTTTACGGCATTTATGCAAGCCAAGATTCACGGGCAATATACCCCGATGTCGTTTCGTGACCTGGCCATGATGATGAAGCATTGTCCTGATGTTTTTATTGTTACGGACACGAAAAAAGATTGGCCGCACCATGTTCACCGTGCGTTTGCCGCATTGGTTGCCGACGCAAAGTCCGTGGATGAGAGCATATTGGAACGGATTATACCGCAACTGTACAATCCGGCAATGCCGACAATCATCGAGGAAATTCATCCGTTCAAGGAATATATTTTCACCGTGTACAAGCGCAACACTTGGGAATCGCGAATTCTTCGTTTGCTCGACAAACGGCCAGAGGTCCAGGGAGTCGCATTTCCGCCGAAGCGGATTTCGCCATCGTTTTGTGAACGGTTGAAGTCTCGCGATATTCGTTCCTATACGCATACGGTCAATGCGATTGAGGACATAAAACGCTATGCGGCACTGGGCGTCGACGGTTTCTACAGTGATGATTTGACCAATGAAAATTTACGGAGTCCGTGATGTAAATTAGGCCCTGGCTTACACCGCGGATTCTACATCACCGGCTGCGTTGACGCTTGTCGTACTCGCCCAAGAAGTCCCGACCCGCCAATTTATAAGCATATATCAACACCTCCGTCAACGTCCGCATGTGTTCCGGTATCAACGTTACCGGATCGCCAATCTCGACCGTCGCAAACATCGTCCTCGCAAGCAATGGACGCTGCACGATCGGAATCTTGTGCTCCGCCGCAATTTTGCGAATTTGAAATGCCACTAAATCCGATCCCTTAGCGACAATGACCGGCCCATCCATCGTGCGTGCATCAAATTTGATGGCCACCGAATAATGCGTCGGGTTCGTAACAACAACATCGGCATCCTGCGTTCCCTGCGCCCGTTGCTGCGTTGCCATCTCCCGCTGAATTTGCCGCCGCTTTTGGATAATCTGCGGATCGCCTATCATATTCTTCATTTCGTCCCGAATTTCCTGGTCCGTCATCCGCAGGTCCCGAAAGTGTTTCCAACGCTGATACATCAAGTCAAGAATTGCCAAAATCACCAACGCGACCGCAACTTTAAGGGAAATCATTAACAGCATCCAAACGAGAAAAACCGTGATTTGGCCTGTTTCTTTTGCTGACATATTCATAATTTCGCCGATGCTGGTTTCGACGGCATACCACGCAACGACGGCACAGATTAAGATTTTGCCGATCCCCATAAGAAGCCGCATGACGCTTTGCAGCGAAAAAATCCGTCCGAATCCTTTGATGGGATCGAGTCGGGTGAAATCAAGGGCCAGTTTGTCGGGCTTCCAAAGGATACCGATTTGAGCGACGTTTGCGAGAATTGCCGTGAGGAGCAGCAGGAGAAAGAAGATGGACAGCGGCTTCATGAACCGGACGATGGTTTCCAAGAACAGGGATATGGCAGACTGTTTTAGTGCATTTGGGCCTTGATTTTCGGGAATCAGAAGCACTGGTTCGAGCATGAGTTCTCGCGAGTATTCAAACAAACTGACGGCAATTTGTTTGCCGAGGGTCATGAGGAGGACGATGGCGAGAAGGAGAACGATTGCGGCGGCCATATCTTGGCTTTGTGCAACTTGTCCTTTTTCTCGTGCTTCATCCAACCGCCGTTGGGTTGGATCATGTTTTTTATCTCCGTCGTCTCCTGGAGGCATGGTACTGCGGTTCCGCTCGGTTTACGGGGGCTCACGCTCCCGGCTCGTGCGCATAGATTTCGGCGAGTCTAGCAATTTTTCAGAAAAATTGGAAGGACAAAAAGACACGGTCAAAAATCCATTGGTTGCCGATGATATTTTTCCGCTTGACTCGGAAAAAAAATTTTTCTACCATACCGACTGTAGTTTTCTGGAAAACGGTTATCATGGATCGAATACTCTTTATTTTGCTGCTCTGTTCGCCGGTATTGCTTGCCCAGGAACCGACGTTTGTCCCGCCCCTGCCCTCGGAAAAACCCGCCGAGCAAACAATCGAACACGCTCCGCTCGCCCCAAATGATAACTTCATCATCGCCAGCCGAGACAGCATCCTCGGCGACCGAATCGCCCGCGTTTCGGCAACTATGAACAAAATCCCCCAAGAACACGGGCAATTTTGGCGAGAATTCGATATTACCCCCTACACGCAAGACCGAAATGTCCCCGCAGGCGGAATTCCGCCCGAACAAGTGCTCGTCGATTGGATCCTGCGGAAAACCGGCACTGCTCAATGGCATACCGCTCCCTTCGGCCTTATTACCGCAGACTCCGAAAAACTCTACGTCTATCACACAAAGGAAGTTTTATTGACCGTTGCCGACATCGTTGACCGATTTGTCTGTCCGCAACTTTGGAATGAGTCTTGCACCGTGCGAATCGTCGCAACTTCTCGGCCGGATTGGCGTTCCAAAGGACATTCGCAATTACGGCCCATACCGATTGCCACGCAGGGTGTACAAGGTTGGATTATGGAAAAAGAAGCGGCACAAAGCCTGTTTCAGGAATTGAGTCGGCGGAGCGATTTTCGCGAATTGCTTCCACCCCAAACGCCGCTCGCTCACGGAATTGGACACAATGTTTCCATCATCCGGCAACGTCAATATCTTCGGGATGTTCAGCCAAACGCCTCGGCCATGCACGGCTATGCCGAAGACCGCGTAACGATTGATGAGGGCATTGGACTGTCGATTACTCCGTTGGCGATGCTGGATGGTCGGCACATGGCAGCGACGATTAAATTGGACATAATTCAGGTGGAGCGGATGTTTACGACGATGCTTGAAATTGCGACGGCATCGAATCCTCGGCAACGGGTGCATATAGAATCGCCGCAGTTAGCGCATTTCAAGTTGGATGAGGTTGTTGGTTTCCCAAAAAACAGGGTTTTGCTCCTGGATTTGGGCACGATTCCGCTTCCTAATACGATAGAGGGCGATACGCGTAGTGTGATCGAGGAAATATCACGGGGAATCAATCCGGCACGTCGGGGGAATGTATTGGTATTTATCGAGGCGACGTCGGTTGGAGCGATACCGGCGGTCAATTCATCGCCATCGGCAGTGCCAGTCCCTGCTCGGACGGCGAGGCCGTTGGAATCGCCGTATTGGCACGGCCTGCGGTAAAGATCGTCATCAGCGGGGGAACGGGTGCCGTGGACAAAAAATCGTCATTCCGGCGAAAGCCGGAACCCAGCCGAGCGGTGTACATGCCGTTTTCCTGGTTCCCGGCTTTCGCCGGGATGACAATGCGTGCGCCGGGATGACGCAGGGGCGTCCTGGCCAATTCTAAATATGCTCTGGCGTTCTTCGCAACAGTCGCACATCTTGCAATCCCATTCGGAATATGCTAGGATGGTTCTCATCAAGTTTCTGCCGCAAGATTGATCGCGGCCTAATTCACCCTAACCAAAGGATTTACTATGACGAAACCCACACGTCGATCATTTTTGAAAACCGCCGCAGTCGTCGGCAGTGCTGTTGGAAGTGCTGCATTACTCGCATCCGAAACTAATGCACAGCAAAGACAAGGAGGAAGGCGCGCTCAAGGGCAAGGAACACCCACAACACCAGCCGGACCGCGATTAAACGTCGCCTGTATCGGTATCGGAGGAAAAGGCGATAGCGATGCAAATAATGCCGCACGATTCGGAAATATTGTCGCCATCTGCGATGTCGATCGAGGAAGATTAGAAGGAAAAGCACGGCAAGAAGCCTTCCAAACGGCAAAACAGTATACCGATTTCCGCGAATTACTCACCGAAAATGAAAATAACATCGACATGGTCGTGATCAGCGGTCCCGACCACATGCACGGGGCTGCAGCCTTGATGGCTATGCGGATGGGAAAACATTGCTTCATCCAAAAACCGCTCACCCGAACGATTTACGAAGCACGCATCATCACCGACGTCGCCAAAGAAACCGGTGTCTGCACCCAAATGGGCAACCAAGGGACTGCAATCGACAATTCCCGAAATGCCATCGACCTTATGAAAGCTGGCATCATCGGAACCATTACGGAAGTGATCGCCTGGTCGAATCGACCCGTTTGGCCGCAAAGACCCAATCGACGTGAAACGATGGCATCCTTCGCCGAAAGAGGTTATCGCGAATCACCGAATCGCCAACTGGCCGACCGCTCGATTTGGCGTCAATTTGAAGACGTTAACCGCGATCTGCAAAACCTCGATTGGCGAAACTGGATCAGCGTTGCTCCGTACCGCGATTATTTCCCCGGCCTTTACCATGCATTTAACTGGCGTGGTTGGTGGGATTTCGGCAGCGGCGCACTCGGCGATATGGCCTGCCACATGCTGACGGTTCCCTATGCCGCAGCCGATTTGAAGGACCCGACTTGGGTGCGTGCAAGAAGTTCGGGACACGATTTCGACAGTTATCCGGCCGCATCGGTGATCGAATTTGAATTCCCCGCCACTGCGGATCGCGGCAAAATACCGTTCTGGTGGTATGACCGACGGGGCAACACACCTCCGGCGGAAATTTTCGCCAAATACGGCATCACGGGCGAGTTGTCTCCGTCGGGCGTGCTCATCATCGGCGAAAAAGGCGCGATGTTCAGCACCGACGATTACTGCGAAAACCGCCGGTTCCTCCAGGAAGGCGGCCAGCAAATCAACGAAGATGCGGGACAGTGGGGCGAAGTCAAAGCCAACACGCTTTATGCCGAAAAACCTGAAGGCGGAAATGATGTTTGGAATATGTACGAACTGTACCGAGCGATTTGGGCGAACGATCCGAGTATTGCTCAATCGAATGTTGTTGACCGTGCTGGCCCGCTCACCGAAACGATTTTGTTGGGCAACCTTGCGGTTTGGGCGGCGGCTGAAGGCGGTGACGACGGTGCGTTGGGCGAATGGGGCGAAAAAATCGAATGGGACGCCAAGAATTTGGTTGTAACGAACTTGGCCGACCTGAAAACGCCGGGCGTTGCCGACTTGGTGAAACCGGTTTTCTCCGATGGCTATCGCCTTGACTAAGGGCGTTTGTTGAATGTGGACTTGTTTTCGTCATTCCGGCGTTAGAGCATATTCAGAGTTGCTCTGGACGCCGCTCCGTCATTCCGGCGCAAGCCGGGAACCAGGGAAACGGTATGCAGGCCGCGAGTCTGGATTCAGGCGTGTGCCGGAATGACGATTTATTGTCCAAAGCAGAAAGGAGCACGCTCTAGCCGCTTCTACCCAACATCAGGCGTTTCAAATCCCCGACGCTGCTCTCGGGCAAGCCAAGTGTTCGCCTCCGCATCACCCACAAATTCCTCCTCGACCGGATTCCATCGCAAATCGCGACCCAAATACCGAGCAATGCTCAAGATATGGCAAATCCCCGCCGTGCGAATGCCCGTCTCAATATCGCCAATCGGCGTCCGGCCATTGTAAATGCAGTTAATCCAATCAACCTCATGAATCGGCAAACGGTGTTCCGCATACTCGCGAAGCCAATCCTCCGCCAATTCCTTCGGCTCGGAAGTCATCCCGCCACGGATAATTTCGACCTTTCCCTTTTCGCCGAAGAATATCGCTCCGCCGCGCAGGGCGGCTTGAAAATGAATGTCCAGCAGGTTCATTTTAACCAACGGCCCGTCGGCATACTTGAATGCGAGCATCGGCTTAGAACAAATTGCATCGCCGACTCGTCTTTCCGTCGCTTGGTCAAACACCGGCGGGACCAGTTTATCGCCTTCGACAAAGATTTCGGCAGGGCCGGTATCGTCCAAACCCAACGCACACTGGACTTGGTCGAATCCGTGCGTTCCCCAGCCGGTCATTTCGCCGCCGGAAAACTCGCGGAACGAAAGCCAGCCCGGCCTGCCCCGCGGAACGAACAATTCGCGATGATACGCAACCGGTTCGGCCGGGCCGCACCACATATCCCAATCAAGGTCTTCCGGTATCGGCTCGGCTGGCATTCCGTAAAGCCAGGGCGATTCGTAGTTTGCGCAATGGATTTCGTGAATCTTGCCGAGATGCCCTTCGCGGATAAATCGGCAAGCGAGATCATTGACGCGATCCGAACGCTGCATACTGCCGCTTTGGAATTTGATGCCGGTTTTCTTCGCGGCAGCCCGCATTCGTTTGCCGTCGTCGATGGTCAGCGTTACCGGCTTTTCGACGAAAAGATGCTTTCCGGCAAGTGCCGCGGACACGCACATCGGGCCTCGCCATTGCTCATTCGTTGCGATCATAATTGCATCGACGTCCTTGTGGTCGATGACTTTACGATAATCTTGATAGACGTGTTCCGGCGGGACATTGTGCCTTGCCGCCACTTCGCTGGCTCGTCGTTTCCATACATCGCAGACGCAGATTGCAGTTGTTCGGCGGTCGCGGAGGATATTTCGCAGGACGGGATCACCTTGCCGACCGACGCCGATGGCGGCAATGCCGAGTCGTTCGTTGGCCCCGGGCCGATTGCCTTGAGCGAAAACCGTTCGGGGAATAAACATTGGCAGGGCGATTGCTGCCGTTGCTGTTTTCAACCATTCTCGTCGTGTTTGTTTCATGGTGTTGGTTTCCTGTTGTTATTTTGTCGCGATCTAAAGATTACGGCTTTGTGAACATTCCATTTGATTTCCGACAGCGAAAGTCCCGTTGCTTTTGCGTATGCATGCAAAACATCAGACGGGACACGTGTATTGTACTCGTTTTGTCCTCAAAAAATAGCCCTTTCCGTTCGGGAGAGGTGACCTACTACACTTTGTGCCATTCGTGGACACAAATCGCCATTGTTGAGTTACCTATTATGAGAAAAGCCCTCTTTTTGGCAAAATAGGCAGCCCGAAAAAGATTGTTGAGAAGCGAAATGTGCAAGAAGTATAAATGAGTCACTACTCTCTTATTTATAATGTAAAAGGTTATATGAAAAACGATTGGTTTTTATGTTTTCGATGGCAATATCGCATGCAAAATGGGCAATTGTTGTTCAAGCATTGAAAATACAAGGCTTTCGGCAGTGAGGCTGGAAATTTCAACTCGAAATATTAAAAAACTAATAGGACACACAAGTCTTTTAGTAAAAAAGACTTATTCCATTAAACAGCCAAAAAGACAGCAAAAGCGACCGAAGAGAAAGCGGAGACAAAAGAGAAGAAGGCGGAGATAAAAAAGGCGGCCAAGAGGGCCAGGAAAAAGGCAACGAAGAATACGGAGCAGTGCTTTGTTCCCGGATGCTTTTGGAATGGCAAGAATTGTAATGCTTTCGCTTTCGCCGGAATAATGGCGCGGGGAGTATACCTGGAAAACACCGGTTGCTTTAGGGTGTTTATCTTGCTGCCTGTTTCACTGCGAGCTCATTCTCATAACGTTTTTTGAGTTCCGCAATATGCGATGGACTTAGCATACCACCTTGTTTCCATCTTTCCCTGTCCTTCTTCGCGCCTTCAATGTCGGCACCGTTGGCCACAAGCCATTCAAGGATTGTTTGATAATCTTTTTTAAGATCAGGGAGCAAATCAAAAATATCAGATTCAGATAGACGCAAAAAATGATGAACATAAGTGGATCCAACAACATCTGTGGGAATATTGAAAGAGGCACCAGCCTGAAGAAGTTGAAATGCAGTGGCTAAGTCTGTTTCTATCACTGCTGTATGACCACTATGGCGTGTTGGTACTAATTTTTCATGAAGACGATGATATTTGCGAAAGCAATGAACGCATTGTAGGTTTCGTCGAGTTTGTCATACCTCGTAAATACTCGATGGAACTCCTTAATA
>Ga0099364_10003106_pt1 | contig 26043 bp, 13 predicted proteins | sample TergutTh196P3_FD_73070 | JGI IMG/M metagenome (GOLD analysis project Ga0099364, IMG submission 73070) | Microcerotermes parvus P3 segment gut microbial communities from Pointe-Noire, Republic of the Congo - Th196 P3 | ecosystem: Host-associated > Arthropoda: Insects > Digestive system > Gut ...
ACTTGCGTCTCCGGTTCCGAGGCAGGCGCATCGCCGCCGAAAGCCAAGTAGCCGCGAGGGTATTCATATGCCTTTTCATGTGTCCAGTTGAAGTCATAATTTCGGTTTATGTCCACGCCGTTTATATTCGCTTTCCATGATGCATAGCCATATCGGCTGCCGGCGAGGGAGAGGCTTTTTACATATTCCGGATCTTTAATTGACTCGATCCCGTTCTGCACGAGGTTTACGCCATCCGGGTTGAGCATTGGTATGATGCAAAATTTAACTTTTTCAAGCAAATCGATAATGTCATATGCCTCCCACTTGGCGCCCGCAGCATATGCGTATGCGTATTGATCTATCGCATACATCAGGTATGTCGTCGATATGTATTCTCTCGCATGATGGGTTCCGCAGACAAAAATTTCAATATCACCTTTGCCAAACTTAATCAGCAAGATTTCGCGGCCTTCAACCGAATAACCGATTCCGGAAGTTCGTATGAGTTCCGGATACATCCGTTCCAACCTCAGCGCGTCCGCTGTCATGTCATTATACGAATACGCCTTGTACGGGTTGACGACGTGGGCAGCCGGTTCGGAATATGCATTATATAACAGCCTCTCGCTACCCGATATATCAATGGCGCCGAACGCATTGCCCTCGTAAAAAACCTCTACCCCATCGGGCGACATTGTCATTATCCCATCGGCATATGTTACGCCATATCCGGTGTAATCTGCTAGCTCGACGGCTGGGACATATATCTTTCCGTCAACTGCGAAATACTTGCGCGGCTGCGTCTGCGGCTGCGGCTGCGGCGCCGATAGATCGTCATAACGAACAAAGTGCTTGAACCGGAGGACATCGTCGATGCCGTTTATGTCGTCATTATTGTTAGCACGGTTCACTCTGTCGTTATCATCGGAGTGGCCCACATCGTCGTTACCATCGGTGCGGCCCGCGCTGTCGTTACCATCGTTTATCAATATTTCTCCGCCATCGTTAAGCAACCATTGCCATTGGATTCCCAGAAGTTCACAAATATCGCCCAATTCCATGTATACCGTATCGTATACAAGCATCGGCGGGTTGATGTCATATCTGTGCCTGCCGTTTTTTAGCAAGGCAGATTCACCAACGGCTACGGAAAAATGATAGGGCTTAGCGGTTGGCGCGGCCGAAGCGGGTGCGGGGGCGTTTGTTGTGTTCGAAGCATAAACATAAACAGGTTGAATGGAGATAACAACCAACAGCATCGCCGATATACAAATATAAAAGAAATTATTTTTTATCATAATCATGTTCTCACAAGGGGGCAGTTCTCACAGGAGGACGGTCACCTTATCCACCCTACTTCAACCCGCCGTATGCCGCTGCTCGCGCTCTCAAATGGTAGTATTCCTCCATGTTGGGGCTTGTCTGGTGCATATATACCACTGACGCGCCCTCGGATGGGTCGATAGACGCCCATGTCCCCAGCGCGCCCGTCCACCCGAATTCGCCGACAGACGTGTTCGAGCCGCCTGCCGCCACATCCATCATCGTCCGGACGCCAAGACCGTAGCCGTAACCGGCAAGATAGACGCCGCCAAAATCCTTTAATTGCTGTTCGCTCAAATGATTTTGCCGCATGAGATCAATTGTCTTGCGCCCTATGATCTGTCGGCCGCCGTACACGCCGCCGTTTGCCAACATCTGTGTGAATTTGAGGTAATCACCGACGGTTGAGAACAACCCAGCGCCGCCGCTTTCCAATTTTGCGTTTGCCTCATGCAAATGATCCCGCCTGTCCGTTATCGCCTCGGCCGCAGCCGCCGCCACCCGCTGTGCCGCCGCTTCGTTAGCATCGCGTCTATACAGCGTCGCCATGCGCTGGCGGATGTCGCCGAAATACCGGTAACCTGTGCTGTCCATGCCCAGCGGTTCAAAAATCTCCTCGCGCAAAAAATCCCATACACTTTTGCCGGATATGACCTGGATGAGCGCGGCGACGATGTCGTGCCCGTAGCCATAGAGGAAATGCTCCCCCGCTTCAAAAGCTGCCGGTACCCGGGCTAATGCTTTAGCTTCATCGACAACGCTATACATGCCTTTGCCATGCTTTTCTTCGAGCTCCGCATTGATTTGCCTCATGGCGCGGGTCGTCGGCGTGTCGCCGAAACCATATGGGAGCCCCACCGCCATTGTGAACGCGTGCCGAATCAGCGCAGGCGCTTTCGCGCCCCTGATATCAACGCCGCCATTGGGGCTGTTATGGACCACGCTACGTTCACGATATTCCGGTATATATTCATATATCGGATCGCTTAGTAAAAACTTCCCCCGCTCATAAAGCATCATCGCCGCAGTACATATAACCACTTTTGTCATGGAATAAAGGCGGTACACCGTGTCCGGTGTTATGGGCTTTTGACCTTCGACATCCGCCATCCCGTGGTAGCCTTCGAATACGATCTTGCCATCTTTGGCCACGGCACAACCGCAACCGGGCAGCCCCTTTGCGACAAACTCCATAAGCAACGCGTCCAAATATTTAAAATCCGCCATATTGCACCTCCACTAAATAATATGATTTACGGTTATTGCCCCCCGCGCCGTAAAACCAAGCCCGGTTTATTATCGTCCATACTAACCGCCCACCATGCGCCAACAGCACACAAACAGCACATAAAAAATACTATGGCGCCAGACAGTCGATTGGAATGACGAACACACCATCGTCCCTTTTCCATGCCATGCCGCCGGAAGCGGTTATAATTGCCAGGAATGAAGGCGGGCGCGCCTCCGAGGCCAGTTTCTTTGCGAGCTTCAACAAATTACCGGCCGCCTTGTCGAATACAGCTGAAACATTGAAGCATTAGGCCTGAACGAAGTGCGATGTGCGATGTGCAGAATTGATGTATGCAATAATGACAGAACAAGGCAGCACATCATGCGCCCCACACGGTAATTACGAGGCCGGCAAAGCTTTCGTCGCGCCGCCAGATTTTTTCATCCCATGTCCGTTCAGGGTCGCGGTCGAAAATCATCAAATGGGCGTCGGTCGCCCCGGCGCGGCGAGCGTAGTCCGCAGTTTGCTCAAGGCCTTTTGCGATGACGGTTTCCAATGCCGCGCCGCGCCGCAGCTTGATTTCGATTACTATGCGTTGGAGCGGCCCGTGGATGCCTTGCGCCTCGTCCAGCGGCCATTCTATGAACAGGTCGGTCCGTTTGCGCCCTAAGCCGTATTCGCGGGTTATATGCCCGCCCCCATTCACTATGCGCTGCAGGAAAGCCTGCAGCAGGAGTTGCGGTCCCGCCTCTTTGTAGCTGAACCCCTCAATCCAGGTGTCGGCGTGCTTGCGGAAGAATTGCTGGAACGCGGCTATGAGTTTTGGCATATCCAGCGCATGGTTTTCTGTGACATACCATTCCGTCTCCTGGGTGCCTATCATCACTTGCGTCGACCATGTAAGTTCGCGGGGTATCACTTCGCGGTATATGCGGTTGCTGATGACAATGGACGGCTTCATCCGGATAAGCCCCAGGTCGGAAACATACTGCACGTCCGCTGGTGGGGCGTGGATAACGTCTTCCTCCGAGGCGAGCAATTCGTTGATAACGCTGAAAACACGCGGCTCTTGAAGCTTGTCGACCAGTTGGTCGAGGTGCGTCGCGCGGGACTGGATCAGTTCCTCCCTAGCCTCCATGTAATCCAGTAACATGATCTTGCGGCTGCGGTCGCGGTTTCGGCGCAGCTTCCATGTTATTTCGTAGCCAAGCGCGTTAACGAGCCAAGGCTGGCCGCAAGTGTCTTCCCAAAGCTCCGGGAAAATGGAATCGTCGAACGCCTGCCCGGTTTCCTCAGTGTGCTGCAGCCACAGCGCTTTCGATTCTTCCGGAGAGAAGTTGCCCATGCTAAGAGATTCAGTTTTGATGTTGAATGCGCTCCCCCCGGTAATGATATCTCCGCCGCCCTGATAGATGCGGTAGTCGCGCACGTCCCGCACGCCGCATAGCACGATGCACTGCGGGAACTCTGCAGGGCGTTTAGTATAACCGGCGCGTATTTGGCGCAGCACGGATATCAATGTGTCCCCGACAAGTGCGTCGATCTCGTCGACGAACAGTACTGTGGGCTTGTCAGAGGTCAGCGCCCAATGGCGGAGCATTTGAATGAGTTGATTCTGTGGCGGTTTCTTTTGGCATTCTTCGAAAAACCACCATTGAATATCATGGCGGTCTAGATACGATTCCAGTGCGTCTGACACAGCGCAGCACACCGAAGGGATGCCCCGGTTTTCGTCACGGGCGGTTTGTGCCATCTCAATGTTCGCATATGCGCAGGCATAGCGCCCCCCCTTGTTCAGGGCATGCATCATTGCTAGCAGGGTGCTGGTTTTGCCCGTCTGGCGAGGCGCGTGCATCACGAAGTAACGCTTGTCGCGAATCAGTTTTTGTATGTCCTCCCAGTCGACGCGCGACAGCGGGTCTATGCAGTAGTGGTCCGCTTCGATCATGGGCCCTGCGGTATTAAAGAAGCGTTCCATACAAAAGGCCATGCACAGACTGCGCACAAATATCCATGAATAAAGCAATGGCTAAAGCAAGATTTAATCCTATGCGCTTGCACTCGCGCCACAGTTCTGCCCTTTCTATTATTTTCATGCTAAAGACCTTGCACAGACTGCGCATATACAGTCATGTATATAGCAATAGCAAATATATCAAGCGTATACCCGTATTTGCAATTGCTCGCCACAGTTCTGCCCTTTCCCGCATTATTAACGTTAGCCTCCCGCACCCGAACCCGCACCCCATCATGAAACAAGAGCGGAACAAGAGAACCGTCACTTGATCCTACGATCCTTAATCCAGCAACCCTTTACAACCCATTCTACCATATTATCAATATCCGGTGTAACAGTAGAACACAAGGGGAGATTCGCGCCACTACCTGTTATGGCGCCAGACAGTCGATTGGAATGACGAACACGCCATCGTCCCTTTTCCATGCCATGCCGCCGGAAGCGGTTATAATCGCCAGGAATGAAGGCGGGCGCGCCTCCGAGGCCAGTTTCTTTGCGAGCTTCAACAAATTACCGGCCGCCTTGTCGAATTCAAATGTGCCGAGCTTGACCTCAACAGCGCCCCACCTACTGTCCGGCAACTGCAGTATGGCATCGGCCTCAAGCCCGTCTTTGTCGCAATAATGAAATACGTATCCGTCCATAGCATCCATATATACTGATAAATCGCGAAAGCAAAGCGTCTCAAAAAGAAAGCCCGCCGTTTTAATATCATTAGCCAATATATCCGGCGTCGCTCCAAGAGCGGCTGCTGCGAGCGAAGGGTCAGTAAAATGCCTTTTTGGCGTGGAGCGTATTTTGCTCCGCGAACGCAGCGAAGGCGCCCATGCTTCTTGTTCTTCAATAACAAATATTTTTTTTAGCGCTTCATAATAACCCCTTATTGTTTGTTCTGATATGCCGCCCCCCTCCCGCTCTGTGATGTCTGCTTTCAAACGCGTCGCTTTCACCATCGTGGCTGAGTTCCTCGCCAGGGAGTTCATGAATAACCGTACAAGCGCAGGGTCTCTTTTAGTACCGTCTGCTCTGCTTATATCCTCGTTAATGACCATATTAAGGTATTGAGTGGCGATCAGCGAAGCCTCCCGTTCGCCAATCCAAAACGACGCGGGCCATCCTCCTTTGCATATCAGATGAAGAGCTTTCCTAAAATCCATGTCTGAAGCGCATGGTCTAAATGGTTTTTCTTCAAACAATGCCGATAATGAAATAATCCCGTTCGAAACACCTTCTTCGTAAAGCGAGAGCGTTCGCATACGTATTCTGGCAAAGCGACCGGTTCCGGTGTGCGAAGGCCTTTCGCTATCCTTAAAATCCGGGTCGGCTGACCCCGTAAAAATAAACATTCCCGCACGGTGCTCTTTGTCGATCATGCGGCGGGCTGTGTCCCAAAGCACAGGGGCTTCTTGCCATTCATCGATCAGCCTCGGCTCCGGCCCATCCAGGACAGCGTCAGGAATAAGGAACGCTCGCCTTTTGTTATCGCTTTCATCGATATAAACCTCGGAATTAGCTTGGTTAGAGGCAGTCCAAGACTTGCCGCACCATTTAGGGCCGACGATAAGCAACCCGCCAAATACACGCAGCAGGGCTTCCATTTTTGCATCCACTATCCTTGGGCGATAACTCTGATTCTTCATGCGTTTATAGTATCAAACAGGTGTTAATATCACTTTTGCCTACAAAACAACATCACTATTGCCGCAAATCCAATATCACTATTATCGCCAATATAACATAATAAAAGGTTTATCGCAACCAATCAATGTAGCTGTCTGACAGTACTATTGTGCTGTGGTTCATAACACAAGAATACCGTCCCCGGTGTGATCGTCCTCCGCCCTCTATGGGGCGAGGTTCTCTACCATGCGGGTGGAGATGAGCAAAGCCTGTTCGCGGGTGGCGCTGGCGTAGTTGGTGGCTTCTTGGGCGGAGGTGGTGTTGCGCGGGCCGAAGAGGTTGTTGCCCATGCCCTGGATTATCCCGCGCGATACCATGAAATACACGCTGTCGCGCGCCCAGTCGGATATGTCCGCGTCGTCGGCGAAAGGGGCCTGGCGCGTGTACGGGAGCGGGTAGTTGGCGTCGGCGGCGAGCGTCCAGCCGTTCAGCGCGACGCGCTTGTACACGCGGGTCAGCATCGTGGCTGCCTGTTCCCTATTCAGGATGAGCGTCGGCTCAAATGTGGTCGCGCTCGTCCCCGCCGTGATGCCGACGTTGAATGCTTTTAGGACTTCTGAGTCGCTCGTGTCGGTGAATGGATTTGGCGCCGCAGGGGTCGCGGCTTCGCCCGACAGGCTCTCGTACACTTTGACGGAGACCGCAGCGAACTCGGCTCGCGTGATCGGGCGCGTCATGTCGGCGCCGCGCAGCACGTCGGGTATCAGCCCAAGGCTCTCGGCTTTTTCCAATTCAGGGATTGCCCACAAACTGGCATTGCTCCATACGTTGCCAGCCGGCGGCGTCGCCGGCGTGGGGGTCGCTGCCGGAGCAGGCGTTGGCGCGGGCGTTGCTTCCGGAGTGGGCGTTGGAGCAGGCGTTGGAGTGGGCGTTGCTTCCGGTGTTGATCCGGACGGCACGACCGTCACGCCCTCCAGCGGGAAAAAGCCTGTATTCGCGCCGTTCGCGTACCTGATGCCGCTCTCGCCGCCTTCAATGCCCCATACAACGGACGCGCCCGACGGTTCGGCGACGAGGTCGTCTGCCGTGCCTTCGGTGTATGATGCACGCCCCGCAGCCTGGTTCCACGCACAGACCACGGCTTCACCGCCGATTGCGGTGGGATAGGTGTGACCTTCAGGGAGGACACTGTTTTCAACCGACATCAAGCTTGCGCGGATGATGCCCGTCCCGTAAGCGAACACAAAACCGCCGCGCACATTTATATTGAAGTTTACTCCATTAGTAGATATCGCATTCCCGATCCTGGCGCTCAGTACGCCACCGCTGATATCGCAAATGTTATTGCCAGTGAACATAAGGGCGCAGCCTCCGCCCGGTTGGCCCGGGCGCAGTGCGACGCTCGGATTTCTGATAGTACCGCCCGTCATAGAAAAACTGCCACTGGCGGTTACCGTTTGATACGCCATATAAGCGTTCTCCACCAATCCGCCGCTTATTGTAACGTCGACGGAACCGATAGTGGGGCTGTCCACGCTTCTTGCTTCGCCGCCACTGACAGTGACCGAGGCTCCGTCGCCGATGTTTGAGACAGCGTTGCCCTCCGAGGAGGTCACAATTCCGCCGCTTATATGTATTTTCGCTCTCTGCGCGGATATCGAGTTTCTCTTGGTTTCCACCAATCCGCCGCTCACGTTTATGATCGCGCCTTTGGTGCCGCCGCCGATGCCGCCGCCGCTTTCCGAGCGTATCTCGCCACCGCTCACTATAACAGTCATTACAGCGGAATTCCCGACTTCAATGGCATTCCCGCTTCCCGTATGCGTGATGGAACCGCCCGCCGGCAGCTCAAATACGCCCTCCCCGCCTATGGTGATGACACTGGAATCTGAAGCGGAATAATCGGCTCTCCATATGATCATAACGCCCGGGTCGAAATTCAAGGCGAGGGTTCTCCCTTCGCCGGTAGCTGTACCGGTGACGGTAACGGTATTGTCGGATGCTTCGGCGATGAGCGAGCCGCTGCTGTAATAGTCGAAATCGTTAATCCTATCAGCCAGCTTGTCGGCGCTGTCAGCGCCCGCTATCAGCGGCAGCGCCGCCAGCAGGCCAAATATAACCGCCAATGTGAGCATCGCCGATAATAGCCATCTCAATTTGATCGGCTTATTAGATATGCCCGATATGTTTGATTTGATTGATTTTATATTCACAAATATACCTCCTAAGAAATGTCCAACGGATCAGGGGATTAGGTTCTCTACCATGCGGGTGGATATCAGCAGGGCTTGTTCGCGGGTGGCGCTGGCGTAGTTGGTGGCTTCTTGGGCGGAGGTGGTGTTGCGTGGGCCGAAGAGGTTGTTGCCCATGCCCTGGATTATTCCGCGCGATACCATGAAGTACACGCTGTCGCGCGCCCAGTCGGAGATGTCCGCGTCGTCGGCGAAGGGGGCCTGCCGCGTGTATGGGAGCGGGTAGTTGGCGTCGGCGGCGAGCGTCCAGCCGTTCAGCGCGACGCGCTTATACACGCGGGTCAGCATCGTGGCCGCCTGCTCCCTGTTCAGGATGAGGGACGGCTCAAATGTGGTCGCGCTCGTCCCGGCCGTGATGCCGACGTTGAACGCCTTGAGGACTTCTGAGTCGCTCGTGTCGGTGAACGGGTTCGGCGCCGCCGGGGCCGCGGCTTCGCCCGACAGGCTCTCGTACACCTTGACGGAGACCGCTGCGAACTCAGCTCGCGTGATGGGGCGCGTCATGTCGGCGCCGCGCAGCACATCGGGTATCAGCCCGAGGCTTTCGGCTTTTTCCAATTCCGCAATTGCCCAATCGCTCGCGTTGCTCCATGCATGGCCGGCCTGAGGCGCCGGCGAGGGGGTCGCTGCCGGAGCAGGCGTCGGCGTCGCTTCAGGTTGCGTTTCTGGAGTAGGCGTTGGAGTGGGCGTTGCTACCGGTGTTGATCCGGACGGTACGACAGTCACCTCGCCCATTATGAAAAATCCGGTATTCGAGCCGTTCGTGTAGCGGATGCCGCTCTCGCCGCCCTCCAATGCCCAAACGGCTGTCGCGCCGGATGGGGCGACGTCGAGGTCGTCAGACGTGCCGGCGGTATATGTCCTGCGCTCCGCAGCCTCGTTCCACGCGCAGGCCACGGCGGCGCCGCCTACTGCCGTCTGACTGTTGTCGCCGTAATTACGGACAGCGGCGTACCCCCGCATATTGATTACATCGGTATTGACGGCGTCCGTCCCGTAAGCGAATATAAAGCCGCCGTTTATATCATAATTGGCATTGACGCCGCTTTGGCGGATGGTATGGTCGGCGACGGCGCTCACCGTACCGCCGCTAACTACTAGATTCCTGGTAACGATTATAGCGGAGGTTTCCCCAGAGCTTTTCACCGTGCCGCCGGTGATCGTAACACTATCGGCGCTGATCGTTTGGCCGCTCACCTGCGACTCAACCAAGCCGCCGTTGATCGTGACTAAGCTTCCACCGGTGTAGTTATATATCGCTACTCCGGTCCCATAGTTGATCACCGTGCCGTCGTTGATCGTGATGACGCCGGTGGAAGTGATTGTACCAATCACCTCGCCGCCACTCACGGTTATTGTCCCGCCACAGTTTAATGCACTGCCATTTTTGGTGCTTTCCACTATGCCGCCGCTCATCACAATGGAACCGTTCGCGCTTATAACAGTATTTTCTGCTTTTAATACGCCGCCGCTCACCACGACATTGGACTGGACGCCCGTTGTGCCGATCGCATTCGTTATACCCGATGTTGTCAGGGCGCCGCCCTCTGCCACTTCAAAGATTCCGGTTCCGGACAAGTAGATCAGATGGATAGAACCAGGACCGGAATAATCAGCTTTCCATACGACAGTAACGCCGGGGTCAATGATCAGTTCAAGCATTTTCGTAACGCCCGTAACGACGCCGGTGACTGTGACGGTGTCGCCGGACGCCGTGGCGGTTAGATTGCCATCGCCTCCATGATCGAAGTTGTTGATGCTTTCTTCAAGCTCGGAAGCGGTTCGCGCGCTCGCCACCAGCGGCGGTGTCGCCGCAAACGGCAGCAGCGCCGCACACAGCATTGCAACCGCCAATAAGACTGTCAATATTTTGCTTTTCCGCATGATGCTTTTCATGACTCTATATCCCCTTTGTATTTTTTACCGTTTGACTATTTCTTTCGGAACGGATCAGGGGACGGTTCTGTAGATCCGCAGCATTCGCGGATCAACAGAACCGTCCCCCTGATCCGCCCTGATCCGTTATCGGTATGTGGAGGTCCAGTGTTCTTTGCCCATGCTGTCTTTGGTGTATTCGTGGCCTATGGAGGCTTCCATTACCATGAGGTAGCCCCAGAAATCGGTTGTAAGATCCCAGTAGTTGCGCGGCAGCGAATTTCTGTTGGCAGCTATGTACTCGTCATCTGCGTACCTGTCCAGCATGCGGCCCACCAGCGTGACGACCTCCGCGCGCGTGATGTTGCTCTCCGGCCTGAACGTCCCGTCGGGGTAGCCGGTGATCCAGCCATTTTCTGCGGCGGAGTTGATATATTTGATCGCCCAGTGGCTGTTCGTCACGTCTGAAAAATTATTTGTATCAACAAGCTCGATTTTGTCAAAGTGCGAAGCCAGCGTCGCGAATTCGGCGCGCGTAACCGGTTCGTCGGGACGGAACCTGGTATCCCGCGAATAATCCGTCAGCACGCCGAGCGAGTGCATATAGCACACCTGGTTCGCATACCACGGTATATTCATCGATGGGTTTGTATGCTCGACGTCGGGGTAATAACTGTTTCTATAGTCTGTATTCAAATCCATGCTTTCCGACAGGAGCCGCGAGAACATGACGACGGCTTCTGCGCGGGTCATGTTGTTGTCCGGCCTGAAATCCCCCTCCGGGTAGCCCTGCATGAAGGCAAAATGGTTTACTTTGTCCAGCCTGGGGATGGGCAAATTGACGAAAGTGACCGTCGCGTACGCGTTGGATTCATCTGTATCGGGATCGACTATGAAAACGCCGTTTGTGGTTATTCGAATATAATATTTATCCGGCGACGCGTTATAGCCTGCCGGCGCCTGCTTCTCGCCCAGGATGTAGTAGCCCGGCGCGGCTGTGAACGTGGCGATGCCGTTTGCACCGGTGGTTGCATCATGCGATGTGACCGACGCGCCCTGCGTGCGGGAGCCGTCCGGGACGAGCGAAAACACCGCGCCGGCCAGCGGGGCGTTGCTGCCGTCCGCTTTGCGCACCTCGAAGGTCTGCTCAGCCGCCGACGGGGCGGGAGTGGGCGTCGGGGTGGCGGTCGGGGTGGGCGTGGGCGTGGTCGTCGCGATTTCTTCGTTGACGAATGTCAATGTTTCATACGGTTCAACGCCCTGCGAGTCCGGGAGGCCTATGAAGATGCCGTTCGCCGTTATGACTATGTAGTATTCGTCGTCCGAGCCTTCGTAGCCGTCCGGGGCTTTCTTTTCGGTAAGGATGTAAATCCCATCAGCGGCCGTGAACTTGGCGGTACCGTTCGCAGCCGAGGTCGCTTCGCGGGTCCGGGCTATGACGTCCTGCTCGTCCCTCCCGTCCTGGGGATCAAGCGCGAACACGGCGCCGGCCAGCGGTTTGTCGTCTTGGTCGACTTTTTTGACATCAAAAGACTGCTCGGGCGCGGGGGTCGGGACTGCGATCACCTCGATCCGCGCCGGGTTGGTGACGACCTCAGGCGGCGGCGGCGTCGGCGTCGGAGGCGGCGGTGATATAACAATAGATATTACAATATCTGCTGCGGTAATATTTTCTTTGGCAATATCTTCAGGGTTATTTTCTTTGGTCGCTTTGTACGAATATATTTGGGGCTGGGGCGTGGCATACGTCAGGACGGCGTAATAATATTTGACGCCTAAGGCGTTGGTCGCCGGGGTGTGTTCCGCTTTATGGTCAATTTTATTCGCGTACGGGACAGTCGTTTCGCCAAGCCCGTTGGTCCGGCTTGTGTTCGAATTAGTATCGCTCCAATACCACTGCACTTTGATCGGCACAGTATTGCTTACTTGTCCATGGCTACCTGCGGAGTCGTACTCGAACGTAGCCACGAGTGGCACTGCTGTCTCGTTGAGATAATATGTCGCGCCTTCGGGATGCCCGACCAAAAACGGGCCTTCCTGACTCTTCACCGGCGTCGGCACCGGGGAGGGGCGTATGCCGAAGGTACGTATAGGACCGACGATTTTGGGATCAAACGTGAAAACTGGTCTCATGGTGGTGACAGGTTCCAACGGCCCAAATCCCGAAGCCGATGACGAAATAACCGATGAGCCCGCTACAGCCAACGGCGGCGGCGAGGTTAAAGGCGCCGGCGGGACGGCAGGAGCCGCCGGGGTTGACGGAGCCGGTGGGGCCGCTGGGGCTAGCGGAGCCGCAGGAGCGGGCGGCGCCGACAGGGCTGCAGGAACGGTTGGCGCCTCCGGTGCGGCTGCTGAGCCTGCCGACAGGCCGACCGCCGTCAGCGGCAATGCCGCAAACATGCCAAACGCCAGCGCAGCTACTAATAAGAATGAGAGTAGCCTTTTCGATGTGTACGTGGATTTGCGTTTCATGGGAAACCTCCAAATATAAAATTTTATGGATTTATCGTATATGAATAACCCTTCATTGAACAATCGCTCCTATGTAATATTCAATAGGCGATTGTAAAAGTCGCGGACGCAAAATGTGCGTCCCTACATATGGGCATCCAATTTTACGCATGTACAAAATGTTGTAGGGTCGAACAGTGTTCGCCCGTAAAATACCGTCTTTTACAATCGCTTAAATATTCTATGATACATTCAACCATCCCTATCTTCCTTATATCATATTCTTATAACACATTCTATTATATTATTGCCATTAAAACTATCATTATGTCGGAACCCTTTGTTATGGCGGGGGTAAGATTCCGTCTGTTATCCTCATCCGCTAGTTCCCACTTGTATGCCCCCGCCAGTAAGCCGCCGCCCTTATAACCGCCGCCCGTAGGCTACCGCTTGTTAGCCCCGCCCGTAAGCCCCGCTCGCTAGCCCCGCTCGTTAGTCCCACTCGTTAGCCCCGTCCGTAAGCCCCGTCCGTAACCCCCCGCTCCCGCCTTATGCCGATGGCTCGCAGTGCTCGCCTAATCGCTCCGAACAGGACGCGCACATGTCTATTGTATCGCAGATACGGAAGCAAATCCCGCAACTTATTTTTTTACATATCGGGCAAAAATTGAAGTAATTTACGGCATCCACGACAGCCTGGCGCCGCGTGTTTTTCCATTCGCGCTCCCACTTGGCGTCCAAAATGACGCGCCTGTTCTCATTTTCAGCGGCGACCCCCGCCATGGTGAAACGTCGCAAGGCGCTGTGCCATATTTCGTCGCAGGCGCCGCACCGGACCAGAAAGCGGATATACCCCAGTTCGCGGTCGGAATCGTCTTCTATCGCGTTTTTGATCATGTCTTCCATGCTATCGTATTTCATTATAAACACCCTTCTAACACACCGGTAGAGGTTTTTATTATTTCCATGCTTACGAATATTTTTTATCTTATAACGCCCAATTTGTATATGGTACTGAGTATGATTTTTATGCAAGCGCTTAAAAAGCCATATCATACTAGGTATGATATGGCGCCGGGAGCCTTGTCGTTGCTGGCTTAATTCATTTATCATATGACTAATATAAAATGACTAAAGGATTTTGTCGCCCATGCCGCTCTTTTTTATCAGTTCGGAATACAGCACCAGCTCGTCCCTGGACGCCACGCCTAATTTCGCGTAAATATGCCCGCTGTGCGTTTTAACAGTGCTCGTGCTAATGTACATTTCAGATTGGATTTCGCTCACTGTTTTGCCATCGGTATAATGGCGGAAAATTTCTCTTTCCGTTGGCGTCAGCGTCTCCAGGCGGGCGATAAAATCCTCGAAGAGGTTCTCCCGTAGCCGGGGCGGGTCGGCGGGTTGATGCATCGCTATGATTTTTTCGACAAGCTGATCTATTTCCGGTATAAATGTCCACTCGGGCGTACCCGCTTCGCCGGCTGTGGCCAGTTTGTCCGTAATAGGCTTGAGGTAGCGTTTTGATAAGAATACGGAAGCTGCGACGCCCATGGCTGTCAGCGCCAAGAAGATAAGCACGAATCGCAGCCTGTAACCGCTTAGGAGCGTGTCATATTCGTTCTTTGGTATGAGCAGCGTGGTGGAAAACGCTTGGGCCGCGAACGGCGACCCGTCCGGGTATAGGCGAAGTTCGCCGCCTGCGCCAACGAATGTCGTTCCCCCGGGCGCGCTATATACAGTAAAATTACTGCCGCTGCCGGCGCCGCCACTTGCACGGATCAACGCCCCTGTCTTCGGGAACGAGCCATATAAGGTGGGATTTCCGGAATACAAGGCGTCCGCCAACGATATATTGCCTCCGTTCATGGATGAGAACATAAACATTGCGCCGTGAAACACGTTGGTCATAGGTTCGTGACGCAGCATAAAATTCATTTGGCTGATCTCAAAGCCGCACACGCCTATTATATCGCTCGCGCTGCTTTCGCTATTTGCGCTGTTTTCTCTGCTCGCGTTGTTTTTGCCGCTAACATCGCCCACGCCACTTGCAGCGTCCGTAATAACAGTACTGCCTACTCTGTCCAAAATTGGCACGGAGCAGATCATCACATCTTCACTAAAACCTTGAACGGGACTTGTAGAACACCAATATACAAGCCGCGAAAGCGGGAGGATTGGATCTTCTTTATGTTCCCTGATCGGATTTTGCCAATAAGGCTGGTCGCAGACGTCGAACTCCAGGTCCCACATGGCTTGCAGGTTCAGCTTTCCGCCCCCGGCAAATTTGGACGGGCCGCGCAACAGGTATCGCGCCTCGGCCCCCATGCCCCCGACGTTTGGCTCGACAGTCCGTATATATAGGCCCGCTTTTGAATGCTCGGCGTTGGCGATGCCAGGGTTCACGGTAGCGTCCAGCGCCATGAACACGCCGCTGCAATTGGTGACTTCCAAATTGTTTTGTATCACAGGGAGCAATTCATGAAGCAAGGGATCGAGCAGATCGGGATGTGTTTTTAACTCAGCGGGATACAGCCCTTGCCGTTTCATAAATTCCGCAATGCTTGCGGACAGCCGCTCCGACAGCCTGATTGTTTGCGCATACGCGCCGCCGAACTGTTTCGATGCGCCTGAGGACAGATATGCTAGTTCGCCGTGCATCAACCTCTCGGTTTCGCCCGCGCCAAACCGGAAAACGCCGAATGCCGAGAGAAGGAGTATGATGCCTGTCAGCATCGTGATCATCAGGATCAATAAAAATATAAAGAGCCTGCGCCGCAGGTTGACGGCGCCGGTACCGGTGACCGAGTCCGTGCCGACGCCCGTGCGGATATGGGCGCCGACGTCGACGCCATCAGTGCGGGCATGGGCGCGGGCGGTAATTATGGCGCCGATTTTGGCAATCCATCGTTCTTTTATTTGTAGTAAAGGATTCGTGATGCTCATGTTAAATAATATTCTATAACGTTAACATATGTTTTGCGAAACGGACGACCGGGGCGGTCGTCCCTAAAGGTACCACACGATGCTGCGCGGATAGCCGGGGGCGGTCGTCCCTACTGCATGATGCTGTGCGGACGACCGAGGGAACGCCTCCTACGAAGGCGGCCGTACCTACGAGAACCTTTTTATGATGTCTTCCATTGCCTCGTCGTTGATGGCTTCGAAAGCGGCGGGCCCTCCCATCGCTTCCGACAACCGTACATATTCGTCCCTGCCTTCCTGCGCGGATTTCCGCAACGCATCCGCATATTGCGTTTGAAGACTGTCAAAGCCGTCGAACACCGGCGGGAAGTAGAAGCGGTAGTCCTTTTGCATAGCCGCGACCACTGTCAGCGCTTTTTCGACCATCGGGTTGTCTATAGCAGGGAACATCCCCGACGTTATGTCGTCGAACGCCGCCACCCGCACGGGCATATAACCCGTGTTTGCGCAGAAACGCAGGTTTTGTTCAGCTTCCGTGAACCATTTAAGGAACAGGCACGCCGCGTATTCGCGCGCAGGCTCGGAACCAAAAACGCAGATGCCGCCGCCGCGTTGAAAGACCACTTTCTCTCCGCCTTCATATACAGGATATGGCAGCACCTCGAAAAACACGTCTTCTTTTGTATTGTCCGCGTATGTCACGCTCGCAGGATAGAACGACGCGCCGGCAGAGGTCGCTATGGCGCAAACGACGTCCCCCGTCGCGGCGAGGTAGTTGCTCCAACCGCTGTATATTATGTTGCCGCCCTTGACTGCAGGGGCGAAGTAACAGTCCCATATGCGCTTATAAACAGGGTCGCCGAGATTTAACCTATTACCGTCTACGATGTCTGCGCCAAGTTGCTGATAGCCAATCATGGAGTGGTTGAAAAGCCCCTCCGTGAAGTAGAACATTTTTCCGTCGCCCGGGACGTCCGGCGTCATGGCGTCCGTCCATTCATAGTATGCCCCGGCGGCTTCCGCTATGCCCTCGAATGTGGAGAGTATGCCAATGTCGATGCCGGACGCATCCGAAAACCTGTCGAACAGCGTTTGGTTGACAAATAGCACCTCGGCGGATTTCGCTATGGGGACGAGGTAGAGCCGCTCCGTGCCCAGCCGCCCCTCTTCGATGAACTGCGGGACAAAGGTGTCCAGCTCATCCTGTGTAAAATATGGTTCAAGGTCCGCAATTGCGCCCCTCCCGGCCAGGGCGGCGGCCACCTGCGGGTACACGACGGCCATGTCGGGCGGCTCGGGCGCGCCGGGGTCGTTGTTTGCGATTGCGATCAACTGCTCGTTGATGATGGGCGCGTCGGTGATCGAAGTCACTTTGACAGTGACGCCGTTTTCGGCGCCAACCGAGTTGTTGAACTCCTGAACCAGCGTATCGAACGCATCGCGCATGTTCTCGACATAGGTGTGCCAAATGGTGACCGTTACCGGGTTTTTGGGGTTCGGCCTATTATTATCCGCGCACCCGGCTAGGAACGCAACCGATATGACCGATAAGTTAGTCGAAAAAATGAGCCAAAAAAGCAAATGTGAAAAACGCCGCGCCGCTCGGCGCGTCATAGCCAGCCGCTCTCCCAGCCTTCCTCATAGAGGGCTATCGTGTTCTCTGGCGGGGACACAGGTTGGATGGCATGGCAGGGTCCGAGCACATAGTCCTCTTGAAAAATCGATATGTTGCGCCGCACCTCTTCCCTGACGTCGTCCGTCGTGCCGAATGGCATGGTCTTCTGATTGTCTATGGCGCCGTGGAACGCAAGCCTGCCGCCGTATTGCGCCTTGAGCTTTTCCACTCCCATATCGGGCAGCCGCCACTGCACGGGGTCCAGTATATCGGCGCCCATATCGATAAAGTCCGGGATGATTTTTGCTATGGCGCCGTCGGAGTGAACGTACACCTTCGCGCCGCACTCATGAACAAGGTCCGCGACGCGCTTCAGGTGCGGCCAAATAAAACGCTTAAAATGCGTGCGGCTCATCAGAAGGTCGATCTCCGAGCCCATGTCCTCCCCGAACGAGACCATTGTGATGGTTCCGGCGGGCAGGGCCTCGAAGCTGCGCCTGGTCATCTCGTAGTAAAAGTTGCACAGCCGCGTTAGGCAATGGTCGACGATTTCGGGGTATTCAATAACGTCCACATATGCCTGTTCTTCGCCGCGCAGGCGCATATAGTCGATGAAGTAGTGCGTCCCGCCCAACATGATCGGCCTGTGCAGCTTCCCGGCCACTTGCGCGGGCATCCCGGAAAAATCGAACCAGTCCGCCGTCGGGAAGGCATAGTTTTGCTCTATTTCCTCGATGGTCGTGTAATCGGCCAGCGGGAAAGACACAAATTCCTTGTACACGCCGCCGGTATACGCCATGTCGCGCAGGCCGACGCCGAAGTAGTTGGTGTCCTTTGGCAGCGGCGGGCCGGCGTATCTGGGCCCCGTTCCGGCGGGGTGGTCGATATGCATTTTTGTAAAAAATTCATCCAGCGTCGACGAACCCGTGTATTTGAGGATTGCCTCGGTGACTTCGGGCGTCGCGCCGTAGTCCATGGGAACGCGGTCGGGCTTTTTGTGGTTGAGCACGGCCTCCCAGCGTTCCCTGGGCGTCATCGATTCCTTTCGCATATGCATAATAGTCGACAATCCTTTCTATTTAATGTGGGGCAAGCCCCATCTTTATGTTTATATTGTTATCTTAAGGCTCATCGTGCCCCCGCCCCGGATGGGGCAGCGCACAGTGCGACCGTTCACAGACGGCACGGCGAAGCCCGACGCCGCTGCGGCACTATCTACCGGGTATTCATGCGTATCGACGACATCGGCGCTCTTTACATCCGTCCAGAGCGTCACTTCGACCTCGGCGTCTGCCCCGTTGGGCTCTACAAGGCGGAGGATGAGCGCGTCGCTGTCTTCAGCCAGTTTCGCCGCCTGCAGGAACGCCCCCGCGACCGCGACGCCGGGCGAACGCATAGACTCGCCGCCGCCCTTGCGCGGTATATCGCTGACCACCGACGCCGGATGGCAGAACGCGTGCGATGTGTTGAGCAGCGATACGCCGTCGGCCTTTGACACGCCTATCCCGATGCGGAAGCGGTGCCGCCCGAACTCCGGATACGGATCCGGGTCGCTGGACGAACGCAGGCAGTCCAGGTTCATGGTGATGTATCCGTATTTTTCGCTCATCTCGCAACGGAACCCATACTTTGAATCGCTCATCAGCATCAGCGCGCGGCCTTTAGTGTATCGCGCCGCCGAAAAGCTCTGGCAGGGCATGTCCTGGTTGGCCGCCGGGCGCTCCAGGATGCCGCCCGGTATATCATGCATGAAGCCGCCCAGGCATGTCTCGATTGGGAGGGCGAAATTTAACTGCTGCGTGCGTTCGCCGGGGACGCCCACCTCGCGCCAGTCCACATCGCAGTCAAAGTCCAGCCAGCGCGCCCCGGCCGCCAGGCTGACGGTATATGTCACCTTTGACGAGCGCGCCTGCGCCTCGATGATGATCGATTCCTTAAGCGGCCCTGAAAGCTCCTTGAGCATTTTTATGTCAGCTGACATGTCGCTCAGCGCGCGATAGCGCCCGACGGTCCACGCCGTGCCCGCAGTGGCGCGTGCCGGCTGTTCGTCGATGATCCTGAAAATTGCCGCAGGCCCGGCCACCAGTTCCACTTTCGCTTCCTTGTCGAATAGAGAGAGCAGCGTGCCGGAATCCGGGCAGAACTCCGCTTTCAGATATTCGTTCTCCAGTATGTATTCATGCGCCTGTTCCACGCGGGGATCCCTCGGGAACCCGGACGCGACGATCAGCCTGTCCGATTGTTTCAACACGCAGGTATAGCGCCCGCCCGCAGGTAGGTCGACTTCGACAAGCAGCCTGACATACGAATGACCCCAAAATTGCTTGGGCGCGCTGTCGATCAATTGATGGTTGACCGTCTTTTCGTCGGCGCCGATCACAGTGATGCGCCGCAGATCGCCCGGCCAGTCGAACACCGTCAATTCAACGGTTTCTTTGCGCGCCTCGGCTGTCGGGTTGAAGATGTGGTACACGCGGTTCAAGCCGCGCCCGCGGTCCACTTGCGATATGCGGAACGGCTGGGCGTTGTTGGCGCCTTTGGTGCTGGGCATCCCAGTCATGCTATGCCCGACGCCGAAGCCGACGCCCGCGCCTTCGGACGCCGCGCCTTCCATCATATCGGCGCTCGCGTGCTCCGATGTGTCAACAAGCTCGCCCAGCTTACGTAGCGCGTAGCGCTGTTCCGTGTCCGACGCCGCTACCGTTTCCGTGAACAGGCCAAGCGCATGCTCCCTGGAGTCGACCACGCAGGAGCCGGGCAGGATGTCGTGGAACTGGTTGAACAGGACATTGCGCCACGCCTGCTCGAACCGCGCGTGCGGATAACGACCGCCAGCCCGCAGCTTTGACTGCGCCGCAAAATTCTCCGATTCGCCGAGCTTCGCTTCGCCGTAGCGGTTCGCCTGCTTTATCCGCGCTTGGCTCGTATAGCAGCCCGTAAACACGCAGTTCAGCTCGCCATCGAACACGGTCAGTTTCGCCGACTTGGCAGCGGCTTCATAGAACTCTTTATATGTGCCGAAGCGAACGGATGGGTATACCGGCCAGGCGGCCATGTCGTGCAGTGTCTCGATGTCGCGGCGCGTCGGGCCGCCCCCGTGGTCGCCGACCCCGTACACGCGCATGTGTATGTCTGTGCCGTACAGCTCGCAGAACGCGGGCGTGTACAGCGCGTACTCGGGGCTGATGCCGCCAAGATACCAGAACGGCTCGCGGTAGCACAGTATCTCCGCGCCCGATGGCGCGCGCCAGCGGTAGAGCATCTCGCCCTCGTCGCCACGGCAGTGGTAGTAGTATTTGACGCCGCCTTGCGAGAGCGTCTCGGGGACCGTCGCCGCGTGGCCGAACGTGTCCGGCTCATAGTCGAGGTTCAAATCCTCCGCCGGGACCCCGATCAGTTTGGTTAGATAACGACGCGTGTATAGCAGATGGCGCGCTACGCTTTCACCCGACGGCATGTTCTTGTCGGCTTCAACCCAGGTGGACGCAGCAGCTTCCCACTGCCCTGTAGCGACCCGCATGCGGATGTCGTCCAGCATTTCCGGATCGAAGCGTTCGACGATTTCGTAGACTGACGCCTGCGATTGCGAAAACTTGAAATCCGGGAATTCGCGCATGAAGTCCAGCACCGTGCGGAACGTGTCCAATGTGATGGCCACGGTTTCGTCGTAGCGCCACATCCAATTCATGTCGATGTGCGCGTGCCCAACGCATATGAGGTTGTAGCGCTTCGCGGCCTGGGCGGCGGGCATCAGCGCGGCTTCGGCTTTTTCGCCTGCGCCGTCGGTGAGGGCGCCGTCTGCGGCGAGCCCGGCCTCCAGCGCGGACAGTGCCTTGTCCAATGCGTCGTTCCATTTGCCCCTGTCCACTTTTGTCAGTTCGCGTACATAGCGCGCCTCGTAAAGGGCGCGGGCCGCGAACTTGCCCGCAGGCGCTTTAAGCAGCGCGTCGATGCGGATGTCAAACGCGGACGGCTGAGGTATTTTAGCTGGCATTTCGTTACCTCCTGTGATATTTCCGTTCATCATTGTTATACATAATATTTACAGCAATTTTATCACAAAAACAACAGTCGGTACGAACGTTTTTTATCGGATAGGGGGTCGTAGTGGCGACCCGTAGGAGTGACCGGGGGACGGTCGGCAATTTGTAAAATCTGGATATGCGGGTGGGACGCCCGCGCACCCAGGATGGCGTCGAGCCCACTCCCCTGGGTACGCGGGCGTCCCGCCCGCATTATTTTTATCTTTACTTATCTAATGTAATCTTTAAAACTTGGCCTACGAATATGAGGTTCGGGTTTTTGCCTATAATGCTTTTATTCAAATCATATATATCGCGCCAGCGCCTGCTGTCGCCGTAATGCATTTGCGCGATGCTCGACAGGCAGTCGCCAGGCTGTACCACATATAAAATGGAATTGTCCGTGATAGCCTTGCCAGTTATCGCGTCGCTAGCAATTGCATCACTATCAATTGCGCCGTTCATAACATCCTCGCTTCCCACGAACGTATCGTCATCGCTACCGGCGGCATCGCTCGCTTCCGTCGCGCCCAGCGGCACCTCGTCGTCCTCAAAAACTCCAAACTCGTCCGGGGCCAGCACGCGGACTTCGCGCATGGTAAATGATTCTTCCCCGTCTCCGTCGACGACCGAATACATCACCCAGTATATGCCAGCCTTGCCGGTGTCCGGGGCGCCGATCACTGTCACTTTATCGGAGATATCGTCGCCCATATAATCCACAGCCCTCGCGCCTTGCTCGATGTATGCCGTGCCGCCCAAATGCAGAATAATCGGGTTTGAACCGACCGGCGCGATAAATGGGGCGAAACGGAACGGGGCGAGCGGCACTTCGTCATCAGCGAAAAATAAAGTCGCCTCCGTTTCCGGCATCATAAGCTCGATGCTGTATTTACTGTTTCCGTTAGCCTTGTCGATTGCGACGACGAGTTCATATTTACTTTTGTCGATCCTGTATTGCTTGGCGCCTGCAGCGGTGAATGTATCTTTCATAACCGCGTTCTTAGTCACCGAGTCGACTAACTCCACAGTGATGGTCATGTTCTTGTCGATACTGCTCACTTTTAAATCCATATAGCCGACCGCGCCAGACACAACACCGGTATGCGTGACCTTTGCGCCCTGCTTCGCCTGCCCGCTGAGGCCGTATTTTGTGCGCGGATCCTTCTTCTCTGTCGGGGCGACGATGCGCACATTGCGCGTCGCGCTGGCCGCCAGGCCGGATATGGGACTTACGACACTATATGTCATTGTGTATGTCCCCGCTACCGATCGGTTGATAGTTCCTGAAACGGTGACCAAACCGGAAATGTCCGTACCGTCCCCGTCTACAGCGCGCGCCATCTGTTCGGTATACGGAGTCGAGCTGGTCGAGTGCAGGATGATCGGGTCGGAGCCGTTGATCGTGATTTTGGGCGCGGCCTGCGGGGGCGGGTCGACAGGCTTTGGGCTGACTGTCACAATGCGTGTTGCGCGCGCCGAAAGGCCGGTTGCATCAGACACGTCATATGTAACCGTATAAAGCCCCGCTTTCGAAATGTTTACCGTGTTTGTGATTTTTACGGCAGAAGTAAGATCGACGCCTTTGCAATCTATAGCCGAATAACCCATTTCGGCGTATTCCTGGCCATAATCCAACGTCATCTCGGCAAACCCCTGCAGTTTGATGATCGGCGGGGTGCGGGTGTCCTGGGGTGTTTCGGGTGGTTTTGGCGTGGGGGTAGGCGTCGGCGTCGGCGCTGGTGTGGGCGCTGCAGTGGGCATCGACGTCGGCGCTGCTGTGGGCGCTGCAGTGGGCGTCGGCGTTGGCACTGGTGTGGGCGCTGCAGTGGGCGTCGGCGTTGGCGCTACAGTAGATGTACTTTCCGCGCCTCCCACGCTTGCGCTCCCCGCGCCTCCTGCGCCCCCCGCGCCTCCCGCGCCCCCCGCGCCCCCAGCGCCGCCTGCCACATTTTTGTCCGCCGCCATGGCGACCGCCATTTGCAACGTCTTGGCCGCATCGATTACCCCGTAGCCCGTCTGTTCATTATACGAACCGCCGCCGCTCGCCCCGCGCCTGATCAAGTCGTATACCTCGTCCGGCCCAAGCCCCGGGCACGCCCCGAGTATCAGCGAAGCCAGCCCAGCCGCCTGAGGCGCGGCTATCGACGTGCCGCCGACGGGCATATATCCGCCGCCCGCTCCAGTCGTATAAAACGACCAACTGCCCAGCACATCGATACCCGGGCCGTAGTTGGAATTGGTGGCGCGCGCCGACCCACTATCAGCGCCCCCAACCGCCAGCACATTGGGATAGCGCGCCGGGTAGCCGATGCTCGCCTTCCCATCGTTGCCGGTCGCCGCGACAATGACGCAACCCATATTATAAGCATAGTCAACCGCATTGCGTAGCGTAACACTGTCCGCAGATGTCGTGAGGCTGAGGTTAATGACCTTCGCGCCGTTGTCCGCAGCATAGATAATACCTTTCGCTATATTTGCGACTGTCATCGTCCCGTTGTTGCTGGAATCGACTTTTACTGGCATTATAGACGCGTTCCAGTTTATACCGGCGACGCCGATGCCATTGTTACCGACTGCGCCCAGCACCCCGGCGACCTTCGTGCCGTGGCCGTATCCATCGCTATTGGCCGAATACGCAGCCTGCGCCGAATAACCGCCCCACAGCGGCGGTAAATCCGGGTGGCTGCCCACCACTCCGGTGTCGACGACCGCGACGACCGCGTTCGAATCGCCCCTGGATATTTCCCAAGCGGCTTGTGTGTTGATCATGCTCAGTGCCGCGCTCTGGTTGCGATAATTGGCGTCATTGGGTTCGATGTCGATATCCGCCAGATAGTTCGGCTCGACATATTCTATATATTTGTTGTTTTTGTAGCGGTTGAGAACGGCATTGGGGTTTTTGCCCAGCTCGTCGACGCTGACCACATATGCGCCTATACCTTCGACAAAGCCTATTTTTTGCGCCTTGTCTATCTCATGCATCAACTGCTTTTCTTTCCCTGGCACCTGCTGCGGTTCTTTAAATTTGATTATGATTTCATCTGTTGCGTATTCCGCTTCGGACAATTGCACGGCATTTTCATCGTCAAAAATGAAATTGTCATATATTTGCGCATCTTCGTCCCCTTCATCTAAATCCATATCAAGATCCATATCCAAATTTATATCCAAATTTATATCCGAATCATCCTGAGCCAATTCAAAATCAAAATCCAGATCAGAATCTATATCTGGCTCCATATCCAAACCCGGATTTTGCCCCCGACCGATACCACTATCATAATCCAAACCGCCCGGCCCGCCCGGTCCGCCCAGCCCGCCCGGCCCGCCCGGCGCCTCACCGCCCTCTCCGTCAGGCGGCGCCGCTGGTGCGCCGCTTTCGTTGCTCAAATCATATATAGTGGCCCCGTCGACATAAGGCGCCTCCGCTTCCTGCGGATCGTCCCACAGTCCCCATGTTTCGTCGGCAGCCGGCGCGCTGCTGTCCTGCAGCATACCTTCATCATGCAGCCCATTGTCTTTAGCTAATTCGTCGGCGATGTGGGAACTGTCCGGCGACACTGCCTCCCCGCTGCCCGTCGGTTCTCCGTACACTGGAAATAATGTCGCCGCAACCACGCATAAACTCATTGCAAAGGATAATAGTTTTCTCATTTTCATACCTATATGCCTTTATACTTTTATAGCTTTATACTTTAATGTCTTCATATTTTATAAGCTTTCATACTTTTGCCTTTACACTTTAGATTTTGCCATATATCATGCTTCTAAAGATAGCAACGCCCGCGGCATGCTTACCGCAGCCGCAGGCGCTGGTTGCCGCTAGCCGGCAAATTATATTAATGCCTTCAGTTCAATACAAGCTCGTGCAGATAGATGTGCATGCCGCCGCCCTGGCCCCAGACATTAGGGAAGTACAAGATGTCCAAAATGCCGCAGTCGAGCGCGCCATTGGCGAGGTCTTTATTTTCGAACTTGACATATTCTTTTACGGCGCCCGCCAAGTTGGCGGCTGTGAATGTCAAATACACATCGTCGCTGCTAAAAGACGAACTTCCGTACCGGAACGTCACCTCTTCATATGTATCAAAGAAATCTTCCACAAACGCTATTGCGTAATCGTTGCCGGACGTCGAAGTCGTGTTGGCGCCGATCCCGATGATGCCGTATCCCCAGAATTTATCAGCGTGCGATTCGGATTCGATCCGCTCGCCCACAGGCACAACCACCTTGTTCTTTGTAACATTGTTGGTAAATGTTATTTCATAGGATAAATCGACTTCCGCTACAAATGTCACGGAACCGCCCGGCAGGTTCGCGGCAAAGCTCACTGCCACGTCGCCGAGGTTGTCATAAGCCGCCACATTAATACCGGCGCATGTAATCGTGTAGCCGCTGATATTTACGACTGCTTCCGAAATGGTAATTTCGCCCTCCGGCACCTCGACCCCGTCGGAGAACCTTAACGCATATGTATTGCCATAGCTGTCGGTGATCGTCACATAGGAGTCGAGTTCGGCTATATCGGCCGCACCTGCGCCTGTCCATATCTTATCGACAAATATCACCGGATCGTCCACCGGCGTCGCGACGGAATACAAGTTGTAAAAAACGACGGTATAGCTCTCGCCGAGGCCGACTGAAACCGCTATGTCATTGTCTGAATACAGCTCCCAGCCGTAATCGCCCAGCAGCCCGTCCAGCTCGCACACGACATAATCACCGGCTTT
>Ga0099364_10003107_pt1 | contig 26037 bp, 23 predicted proteins | sample TergutTh196P3_FD_73070 | JGI IMG/M metagenome (GOLD analysis project Ga0099364, IMG submission 73070) | Microcerotermes parvus P3 segment gut microbial communities from Pointe-Noire, Republic of the Congo - Th196 P3 | ecosystem: Host-associated > Arthropoda: Insects > Digestive system > Gut ...
TATTGAATGTTATGTATCCAATGACGCCAAACGCCGCGCATAAAATAACATATGTCAGCATATACGGCGCGTTGTACCCGCCGGAGACAATGATGCCACTGGCGCCGAAATACGAAAACGGCGTCGCGAATTTGATTAAATCGTTGCCGACCTTGGACGCAAAAGTCGATAGCACATAGAGCATAAAGACTGCGCCTGACGATATCAATAGCGGCGAGCGTATTTTGGAATAAACCGCGCCGACAAAGGCGCCGAAGATCACAAAGTAAAACTGGATTAAGAAGAAGGAAACCACAAGCAGGCTTAGCGTTTTTATGTTCAGCCCACCGGGCGTCGCGGAGAACCCGCCGACTACCGAGCCAATGAAATAACAGATTCCAGCTATGCCAATAGAAATAAACGCCGATAACAGTTTTGATAGAAAAAACAATCCTCGCCTGTATGGCTTCGTGTAGATATAGTCCGCTGTTTTTTGCACTGTCTCCTTAGTAAATGCCCTCAGCCCCAAGAACATGCCGCCTATGCCGCCGGCTATGGCCAAAAACGCGTTGATAAAGCCGAAACAGCCGATCGGCGTGCTGATGACATTTACGTCGACGCCCAGCATGTCAAACATCGGGTTGCCTTCCAGCGCCCCCATATCGGTGGCGCCGCCCGCCAGCATGCTCACATAGGACGGGAGTATCAAAAAGATGAACAGGGCGAGGGCGACCGCCCACCAAAGCGTATAGTTCCGAAGCTGCCGCATTTCATATTTGAATATAGCCACTTGTTCGCCCCCTATTCATTCATAGTAATGCAAGAATATTTCTTCCAGCGAAGGCTCCTCGACGAAAGCGTCGATAATATCGATCGCGGCGAGTTCCCTGAACAGCGCGCCGATGTCGCCTTTATAGATAAATGACGCGGAAGCCCCTTCCTGCGAAAACTGTGCGACGTCGCCCGCTTTGAAGCTGGCGGTCGATATGGCGCCATTTGAAATGATGGATATTTTTTTGTAGCTGTTTTTACGCAGCTCCGATATATCCGCAACGCTGATGAGCTTCCCCTCTTTGAGGATGGCGACCCTTTGGCAAAACCGCTGCACCTCGCTGAGGATGTGCGAGGAGAAAAAAATGGTCGCCCCCCTTTTGTTCTCTTCGGCCAAAATCGTAAAAAAGGTCTGCTGCACAAGCGGGTCAAGCCCGGCGGTCGGTTCGTCCAGGATGATGAGCCTAGGCGAGTGCAGGAGCGCTGCGACGATGCCCACCTTCTTTTTGTTGCCGAACGACAGATCCGCGATTTTACGCTTTTGGTCGAGGTTGAGCCGCTCGCACAGGGTGTTAATCCTTGCGGTGCAATCCTTCTTTTTATATAGCGCCGCAGTATAGGCCAATAGCTCTTTTACCTTCATGTTGTCGTAGTAGGCAACCTCGCTCGGCAGGTAGCCGACGTCCTGTGCGATCACTGCGGCCTGCTTTGTACAGTCTTTGCCAAAAATGGTCGCGCTGCCGCCGGTCGGCTCGAACAGCGCCAAAAGCGTGCGGACAGTGGTGGACTTCCCGGCGCCGTTCGGCCCGATAAAGCCGAAAATCTCGCCCTCGTCAACAGAAAACGAAACGTCCTCGATGCCGCGCTGTTTGCCGTAAAACTTGGACAGTTTATTCAGTTCGATTGCCGTAGCCATTATAAAAACTCCTCCCGATAGAAATTGTTTTTCATCAAGCAGAGGCATGCTTCAAATTCGCTGAGCAGTTTGTTAAAATCCGGTTCCGCAGCGCCGGGCGCTCCGCTCACATAGCCTTCTGAAAACTTAATAAGGATATTGTATACGAGCTGCGGATCGACGCCTTCCTTGAATTTTGACGCGTCCATGCCGTCAAAGGCAAGGCCGCCCCGGAACTCCTCGCTCTGTTCCAATACGCCTTTGATATTTTCGGCGACCTCCTTGTCGGTTTCATAATACATACTGCCCATAAACTTTAGAATGGCCGGGTATTTTTCTAAAAGCGACATCTTTATTTCCGTCGCCAGCCTTATCCTGTCAAAAAAGTCCGGAATATTTTTATCAAACCGCCTGTTCATTTCACCCATCACAATATCGCCTGTAAACTCCATCAAATAGAGGTAGAGCGCCTTTTTGTTACCAAAGTAGTGGAAAACCAGGCCCTTGGATATGCCCGCAGTTGTGGCAATGTCGTTTATCGAAGCTTTTTTGTAGCCCATCTTCCCAAATGTCGCAAGGGCTGCATCGATGATGTTTTTTCGCTTTTCCGCCGGCAGCCCCATAAATTTATCCAACACGCACACCTCCCAATGCTATTAACCGAATCGGTCAATATTAATCATAACATCATTAACCGAATCGGTCAACATTTATTATATTATCATTAACCGAATCGGTCAATAGTAAATAAAAAAATAGCGAAAGCGGCGGGATTACACAGCGACAGAAGCCGTAGTGGACGCTGTCCTCAGCAAATTTGCAAATAACGTCGCAAGCGTGCAAGCTTACGCATCTCAATATTGCCTTCAGCGTATTAGCGGACAGCAAGCTTCCGTAAATATTATTTCGTAAGTATTATTAGGTAATAAAATGATAGGGCTATATGGTTATTAAGTTTTTTAGTATAATATGGAAAAGAAAAGTTTCGAACTGTTATATGGTATTTATAAAACGAAAGAATAAATATTATAAACCAAGCACATCTGCGTGGCTGCCCGTGCTGACTAAATATAGAACCATATCTGTCTGCTGCTTCTCGTACATAAGCAACCAGTCACCCGCCCCGCCAATGTGACACTCGCGTAAATCCTTCAAGTTGCCTTTTAACTGATGGTCTTTCCAATTTGTAGGTAGAGGAATATCTTTCGCTAACTGGTCGATAGTCCAATCGAGTAAGTCCATGTCCAGTCCTTGTTTTTTGGCGAGCCTGCGTGTCCGTTTATACTTAGTCGATGGAAAAATGGAGTACACAATTTCCTCATTCATCGTCGCCCTCGGCGTCTAACGCCACACGAAGATCAGCCGCATTTTTGTAAGTTACAGCACCATTAGCAACTGCGGTATGGGCTTTTTCAATATCTCGGAGGATTTCTTTTTCAAATTCTTGCGTGTATCCGTTTTCGGTTAGCTGTATGGAAGATAATTCAAATGGGATTTTGCGTTTTAGGTAAATTTGATTCAGCGTGAGATTAAAAACATCGCTAAAGGATAAACCAATCGCAGCAAGGATTGGCTCGACTTTTGCTTTTATCTCGGGATTGACCCGTATATGCATTCCGCTTGAACGTGTATTCGACATCATAATCACCTCAACAATAGAATACACAAAACATCCGCAAATGTCAAAAAAATGGCTTTGCCGCGCCTCTGTAATTTATTAATGTTATTTTGTAAGGTAAATTTACATTTCAGTAATTTTTTTTGGCATCTATACGAACAGGCACCAGTTGACGCCGTATTTATCGACGAGACTAAACATCAGGGGGCTCCATTCTATCGTTCCCAGCGGGTAATCTATGTGAGCCCCGTCTTTGAGTACGTTGTATGCTTTCTCGACGACTTTTTCGTTGCCCTCTCCGAAATGAAAGCAGAACTGCATGGTATTGCCCGCGATGCTTGTGGAATCCTCCCTTTCGCTAAAGGCGATGCACTGGCCAAACGCCCTTATCTCGGCATGCATGATCGCATTTGTTTGCGAGTCGCGGTGGACGGCGTCTACCGTAGCGTCAAACGCCTTTTTATAAAACTCAATTGCGCCGTCGCAGTCTTTTAGGTACAACTGAAACATTGTCCTTTTCATTTATGGTCTCCAAAATATTCTAAATAAATAATCACATAAATTATCTTTGCAACAAATGGATTATCTGCGTAATAGCGGGATTATCTTTGCAATAGCGGAATTATCTGCGTAATGCTTTCCAGCAGCGTCGCCCGCTCCGCCACGTCGTCCGGCACGGGTATCATGTCGGGCACGAACGCGACCGTCATGCCTGCGGACAGCGCCGAGCGCGCGCCTGACGGGGAGTCCTCCACGGCGAAGCATTCGCGTGGGTCGGCGCCGAGCCTTGAGGCGGCAAGCAGGTACGGCTCGGGGTCGGGCTTCCCGCGCTCCACGTCGTCGCCGAACACTGCGGCGTCGATGAAGCCAATAATGCCGACGGATTCGAGCGTCACTTTGGCTGACGACATACGCGTGGACGTGCACAGCCCGATTTTCAGACCCATCCCGCGCACCGCGCCAAGCGTCTCCAACGCGCCCGGGCGGGCTTCAATCAAGCCGCCCTCCCGCATCGCCCGGAACTTTGCGGACGTCTCGGAACGGATTTCGTCGTGCGGTGCATCGGGGTACGCCTCCCGCATAATGCGGATCGTGTCCGCGTACGTGACCCCGATCGTCGACATCATGATCTCGCGGGAGAAGGCATAGCCCATCTCCCGCGCCGACCTGTCCCACACTTCGAGCATGGCCCGTTCAGAATCGACGAGCGTGCCGTCCATGTCAAAGATCACTGCACTAACTTTATGTTTATGATTGTTTTCATGCATATATTTAAACGTCATAAGCGGGCATCACCATTCCGTAAACGCGCCGTCGTCGTTGTATATCCTGGGCGAATCCCAGTCGCCGGGGTACTCCATGGACTTTACGTAGTCCTCGTCCACTTCGATGCCGAGGCCAGGCCCCTCCGGGAGATCCAAATGCCCGTCCCTGATCTTGAACGGCGTTTTAAGGTATCCGTCGCCGAGCGAGACCTGTTCCTGGCAGAGGAAGTTCGGTATCGAGCCGGCGATTTGCAGCCCAGCGGCCAGAGAAATCGGGCCGAGCGGGTTGTGCGGCGCTATCTGCGCGTAGTACACCTCCGCCATCGCCGCGATTTTGCGCACTTCCGTGATGCCGCCGGCGTGGCAGATGTCCGGCTGCAGAACGAACGCGGCTTGCTTTTCGAGGACTTCTCGGAAGCCCCAGCGCGTAAACAGGCGCTCGCCCGTGGCTATCGGGATGCATGTCGAGCGGGCGACGGTGACCAGCGCGTCGACGTTCTCGCACTGCACCGGCTCCTCTATGAACATCAACTTGAACTGCTCCAGCTCGCGAATCATGCGGATGGACATGGCGGGCGTGAACCTCCCATGGAAGTCGAGGGCGAGGTCGACATTCTTTGGTAGCGCCTCGCGTATCCTACCAACGCGCTCCACGGCGTTGTCGATCATCTCCACAGTATCGAGCGGGCGCACGGGGCCGCCGGCCGGGCCGGTCTTGAACAGCGTGAACCCTTCCTCAACAGACTTTTTGGCATTCGCGATGATCTCGTCGAGCGAACTGCCACGCATATGGGCGTACGTGCGCGCCCTGGCACGGGTCGGCCCGCCGAGCAGCTTGTATACGGGCGTGTTGTGGTATTTGCCCTTAATGTCCCAAAGCGCCTGGTCTATGCCGGAGATGGCTGACACGAGCACGGGGCCGCCCCGGTAGAACGTGCCGCGGTAGCATTCCGTCCAAATGCGTTCGACCTCCAACGGGTTTTGCCCTATCAACACCGGCTCAAACTCCTTGACCGCCATGGCGACGGTGCGGGCGCGCCCCTCGACTATCGGCTCGCCCCAGCCGCAGATGCCTTCGTCCGTCGAGATTTTCAGAAAGTGCCAGCGCGGTTTTACAAAAAAGGATTCCATTTTTGTGATTTTCATGACATATCCCTCCGATTGATTATTCCGGGACCAATTCGTCCTGTGTTAGGCGATATCATCATAACACGCCGCGCAAAAAGCCGCAATCGACGTTGCTGGACGCGCACGCATCAGCGCGCCGCCGCACACCGCTGCACAGAAAGCCGCAATCGACGTCGTAGGGCGCGCAGTCCTCTGCGCGCCGCTACGCGCCCCATGCGCATGCACCCGCACCCCTGTACATCTCGTACGCACCCGCATCCGCACCCGCACCTGTACCCGCACCCCTGTACATCTCGTACGCATCCGTATCCGCACTTGTACCCGCACCCCTGTGCCTTTACACATCCCTGTGCACCGCGAGCTTAAAAATGGTATTTCGCAATCGGTCAAAAAATGATAGTGTAGTGTAATACATGCTTTCTAGATGATTATCGTACTGGGGATGAATATTTGAAATTGTCCTGGCTTGGCGACCGGGCTTTTTTTAGGCGCCTTATTTCCATAGCAATTCCTATAGCATTGCAGAACCTGCTTGTCAACTCCTCCACCATGATCGACACGATGATGATTGGGACGCTGGGCGAGACCTCGCTTGCCGCCGTCGGCCTGTCCTCGCAGTACGCCTCGCTGTATTTTACAGCCTTTTTCGGCTTCGCCAGCGGCGGCATCATGTTCTTCTCGCAATATTGGGGCTCGAAAAACATCAAAGGCATCCAACAGGCTTACGGGCTTGCGCTGACATGCATGCTGATCGTCGGCTTTACTTTCGGTGGCATGGCCGTGTTCGCGCCGCGCTTCGTGCTGGGCGTTTACACCGACAAGCAATACATCATCGACGTCGGCGTCAGCTATATGCGCGTGATTGGCTTCATGTTCCCGCTCCAGTCCCTATCATTCGCCATCTCTTGCCTGCTCCGTTCCACGGAGCGCGTCCGCATACCGCTCGTCGCGAGCGTCGCGGCGCAGCTTACAAACATATTAGGTAACTGGCTTTTGATCTTCGGGAACTGGGGCTTCCCGAAGATGGGCGTGGCGGGCGCGGCGCTTGGCTCGATCGCGGGCGCCGTGGTCAATGTCGTGGTGCTGTACATATGCTGCGTCCGTACGGGCGACTCCATTGTGCTGCGCTTTCGGGAGCAGTTTGGCTGGCCACTATCATTTATAAAGCTGTATTTCGTAAAGTGCGCGCCCATCATAGCCAACGAGATGTTTTACGGCGTCGGGCAGCTCGGCATCAATATCATCATGGGTCGCCAGGCGGCGGAGGGCATCGCGGCGCTCGCCATATTCCGTGTGATTGAGCGCATCGTGTTCGTGTTTTTCGGCGGGTTCACCAACGCCAGTGCCGTGATTGTGGGCAAGCAGGTCGGCGCGGGCGAGCTGGCCACGGGGCACAGGGACGCAAAGCGCTTCGCCCTGTTGTGCCCGGCGGCGACATTCATGATCTGCATGCTCATATTTCCCCTCCGCGCGCCCATACTGGCGGTTTTCGGGCTGAGTGGCGCTTCGCATTCGCTGGGTATGTCCATGCTCGCGGTATATACGGTGGCGGGGACGCTCCGTACATGCAACTACATCATCAACGACACGTTCCGCGCCTCCGGTGAGACGGTCTTCGGCACGGTGATCGAGCTGTCGTGCCTGTTTTTCATCACCTTGCCGTCGGTCTGGCTGGCCGGGATAGTGTTCCGGGCGCCGTACATCGCCGTGTTCTCGCTGGTGTTCATCGACGATTTGGTGCGCATCCCGGTGGTGCTGTGGTACCTGCGCTCCGGGCGCTGGGTCAAGCCCGTGACGGAGGAGGGGAAGCTTGCGCTGCCCCTTTTTAAGGAAGGGTTGAAAGCAAAGGGCCAACTAAATGTTAAATAAACAATTATTAATATAAAAAATTAAGAATCTATCTTGATTTTTATTGATATGAGTTGTTAAATATTATTATATTTTATTATATACTACTATATATTAGTGATGTATGTATTTTTGACGTAGATGATATGGATATGGACATGGATACGGACACTGACACGAACACGGACACGGGCATGGACATGGAAACGGACATGGATATGGACATGCATAAAATATTGGAAGGAAGGTGCCGATTTTAAATGGCGCAATATGAAAGCGCGGCAATGCCAACGTTTTATTTTATTGGCGTGACGACGGGGCAGTCGTCGATTATGAAGGTATTTCCGAAATGGGCGGAGGCGCTCGGGTTGGAAGCCGCCATGCGCGGAATCGACCTGCCGCTGCATGCCCCCGACGAGCAGTACCGCGAGGTGGTCCAGTTTTTAAAGGGCGATCCACTGTCGCTCGGGGCGCTGGTGACGACGCACAAGCTCGATATGTACAGGGCGTGCCGCGATATGTTCGAATATGTGGACCCTTATGCGGAGCGGCTCGGCGAAGTTTCGTCGCTTTCGAAGCGCGGCGGAGCGTTCCGCGCCCATGCGAAGGACCCGATTTCGAGCGGGCTGTCGCTAAAAGAGTTCGTGCCGGAGCGTTTTTGGGTCGAGCGGGGCGGGGAGGTCTTGATCATCGGCGCCGGCGGCAGCGCGCTCGCCATGTCGATGCACCTGGCGCAGGAAGCGTTCGGCGACGATGTGCCACGCAAGATCACTATCGCGAACAGGAGCGCGCCGCGCCTGGAATCGGCGAAGCGGGCGCTGGGGGGCTTGAACGGGCGCGTAGAGTTCCGCTTCGTGCATGGGCCCTCGCCCGAAGACAACGATAGGCTGGTTGCCGGCCTGCCGCCCTATTCGCTGATCGTGAATGCCACGGGGCTGGGCAAGGACGCCCCCGGCTCCCCGACGACGGACGCGGTCGACTACCCGGCGCATTCGCTCATATGGGAGATAAATTACAGGGGCGATTTGATTTTCATGCGCCAGGCCAAGGCCCAGGCCGCTGAAAAGGGGCTGCACATTGAAGATGGGTGGCGCTACTTCATACATGGCTGGACGCAGGTCATTGCGGAAGTCTTCGATATCGAGATCGGCGGGGCGCTGCTGGCCGAGCTGAGCGAAATAGCACAGGCGCCGTAGCAAAGGTGTATACCACGTGTATATTCCATATGAATATACCAAATAAAAATGCCATATGAAAATGCAAATAAATACAAAAATAAATACATATGCATATAAAAATGTAAATATAAATGTAAATATAAATGCAAATATAAATGCAAATGCATATGCAAATGTAAATTTAATTGAATATATAAAATGAAATAAATGTAGTATGTGGAGGAAATGCATGCACATGCCAGCTAATATTGCAAATAATTATGATTGGTTAAAAGGTTTTACGTTGGATTTTTCGATGAGCAGCGGGCTGTCGCAGGGCGCCGCCGCGCCTGCCACGGTGCGCCGCCTTTCGCAGATGGCGGGCATGTATACCGACAGCGGCGCGGAGGAGCGGGCGGTGAGGGACGGCGGCGACCCCGTCGTATACGAGTTCTATGAGCTTGGCGCGCCCGAAAGCCCCGGAGGCCTGGCGTTCGGCACGTCAATCACATATCCGGGGAAGGTCGGCGCGGAATATTTTATGACAAAAGGCCATTTCCATACCATCCTCGAAACAGCCGAGGTGTACTACACATTAAGCGGCGAGGGGCGCATGCTGACGGAGAGCCCGGAGGGCGACGCCGTAATGCATGTACTGGCGCCCGGGACGGCGGTGTACGTGCCGGAGCGCTATGCCCACAGGAGCATCAACACGGGCGGGACGCCGCTCGTGACATTCTATGTGTTCAGGGCGGACGCGGGGCACGACTACGGGACCATCGAATCAAAAGGGTTTCGGAAGCTGGTGTTGGAAGGCGCGGACGGGTTGCCGCATCTGGTGGACAACCCAAAATGGAAAAGCGTTATACCGCGACAACAGTGATATAATATATGTATTAGCGTAAAAAATAAAAGAAAGGGCAGTACTGTGGCGCGAGGGCAAGCAATTGGGATCAAAGCTTGCCATTGCCATTGCTTTATTCATGACAATTTGTGCACAGTCTGTGCATGGCCTTTTATATGAAAAATATGAATAATATGCTTAAATTATCTACAAAAATTATCTACAAAATTTAACATATATGGATAAAAACACAAATAAAAACTATAAAGTCTTAGTGACCCCCACTTCTGTCAACCCAAATGCAAAATCTCCAACGATGGCGAGGCTCCGCGCATTTGCCGGGGAACTGACGTTCAACCCCACAGGCAGGCCGCTCGGTGGGCGCGCGCTCTCGGAATTGCTCCGGGGGCGCGATGGGGTCGTCGCCGGCCTTGACGACTACAGCGGCGATGTGATCCGGGAATGCGCCGCAACCGGTTTGAAGGTGATCTCGCGCTACGGGAGCGGGTACGACAATGTGGATATTGGCGCGGCGCGCGAATGTGGGGTCGCCGTGTGCTATACGCCGGGCGCGAACGCCGAAGCGGTCGCGGACCTTGCGTTCGGGCTGATGCTCTGCGCGGCGAGGCGGCTGCCAATGCTGGACCGCAGGACTAAAGCGGGCGAGTGGGCGCGCTCCATTGGGACCGAGCTTTATGGCAAAACAATCGGCATCGTTGGCCTCGGGGCGGTGGGCAAGGGCGTCGCAAGGCGGGCGCTCGGGTTTTCCATGCGCGTGCTGGCATACGACACCATGCTCGATTTAGATTTTATGAGGGCCAATGGGATTGTGGCGGTCGCTTTTGGCGAGTTGATTGCGGCGTCGGATTTCATAACGCTGCACTTGCCGCTCAACAGCAGTACGCGCCATATCATAAACGGTGATGTGTTGGGCGCTGTAAAGCAGGGCGCGGTGCTCATCAATACGGCGCGCGGCGGGTTGATAGATGAGGCGGCAGCGTATGAGGCGCTCGTATCGGGCCGTCTGGGGGGGCTTGGGCTCGACGCGTATGAGCAGGAGCCGCCGCCTGCGGCGTCGCCGCTGTTCGGGCTGGACAACGTCGTGCTTACGCCGCATACGGGCGCGCACACGGTCGAAGCGACTGGCAATTTGCTGGAGATGTCTGTTGCGAACTTGATCGACGTACTGTCCGGGCGCCCCTGCCGCAACACAGTAAAATGTATTACATAATATAAATGGAGTGGATGCATCATGAACGCTGTGTCAAATAATGACGAAATACGCGTGTGCGTCGTAGGCGCGGGGCGCGCCGGGCTGGTGCACGCGCAGAATTTTGCCGGGCGCGTACCGGGCGCGCGGCTGGCCGCGATTGCCGACTTGGACGAGACCGCCGGACGCGCCGCTATCGATGCGTGCGGAGCGCCCGGCGTTAAATGGTATAAAAGCCATACGGACGCCTTGGAAGATCGGACGATCGACGCATTCGTCGTCGTCACGCCGACCAAGTTCCACTGCAGCATCGTGGTCGAACTGGTATGTGCTGGCAGGCATGTGCTTTGCGAAAAACCTATGGCGATGACAGCGGGCGAATGCGACGACATGATCGCCGCCGCCGCGAAAAACGGGGTCGCGCTGCAGATAGGTTTTATGCGCAGATTCGACGACAGCTATGTCAGGGCAAAAAAATTGCTCGACGAAGGCGCCATCGGCGACGTCGTGATGGTGCGGTCCAATACGCGCGGGCCGAGCGAGCCGCAGCCGTGGATGTACGACCTGTCCGCGTCAAACGGGCCGCTCGCCGAGGTGAACAGCCATGACATAGACACGCTGCGCTGGTTTTCGGGCAGCGAGTTCGAAACAGTGTTCGCGATTGGCGGGAACTTCCGCAGCCCGGCCGCCAAAGCCGCGTACCCGGATTTTTATGACAATGTGATCCTGGCGGCAGGCATGGAGAACGGCGTGCAGGGCATGATCGACGGAGCCCAGGGCGTCGGCTATGCTTATGACGCGAGGGTAGAAATACTGGGCGTAAAGGGGTGCATTTTTATCGGCCGCACTCAAGACGCGGCTGTCGTGACATGTACCGCAGAGACGCGTGAAGCCACGTACCCGCTGGTCGGCAGTTGGCGGCAGCTCTTCCGTGACGCATATCTTGCGGAGGACGCCGCGTTCTGCGATTCCATCCGCAGCGGCGCGCCGCCCGGCGTGACGGGGCGCGACGGCAAGATGGCCGTGATCGCAGTGGAAGCCGGCAACCGATCGATACGCGAAAAAAGGGCAATCACCATACAGGGGGCGACTTTATGAAAATGATGGCCGCGAGGCTTTACGGAAAAATGGATTTGCGCGTCGAGGAAGCGCCCGTCCCGGATATCGCCGACGGCGAGTTGCTGCTGCGCGTCAAAGCAGCCGCGATATGCGGTACGGATCTGCGCATGTATATCAACGGCGCCGCAGGGGTGGACGAGGCCCATCCGCTGATATGCGCGCATGAGTTTTCCGGCGTAATCGAGGAAGTCGGCGCGGGCGCAGGCGCGGGCGCAGGTGCGGGAACTTGCGCGGGCGAAAGCGCTGGAACCGGTGTGGACGCGGGCGCTGGAACTGGCACTGGCGCGGGCGAAAACACTGGAACTGGCGCCAGCGTCGGTACTGGATTCACGAAGGGCATGCGCGTCAGCGTCGCGCCAAATATAGGCTGCGGCGTCTGCGACAGGTGCGCTGCGGGCAAAAGCCACCATTGCCTGGATTTGCGGGCGCTGGGCGTAAACATCGACGGGGGATTCGCCGAGTTCGTGAAAATCCCGGCGGAAGCCGTAAGGCTGGGCAATGTCGTGAAACTCGACCCCGGCGTCAGCTTCGAAGCCGCCGCCGCGAACGAGGCCCTCTCATGCGTGTACAACGCGTATGAGCGGTATGGAGTGGAACCCGGCGACACAGTCGTCATAATCGGGGCGGGCGCCATTGGCCTCATGCACGCCAAGCTGGCGAAGCTGTCCGGAGCGGCGAAAATCATTATGAGCGATCTGTCTGCGGACAGGCTTTCGCTGTGCACAAAAATCGAGCCTTCGCTGATAGCCGTTGGCGGGGATTTAAAGCAAGCCGTCGACGACGAAACCTCAGGCAGGGGCGCCGAGGTCGTGATCACGGCGTGCAGTTCTGCATCTGCGCAGCGCGACGCCTTTGGGTACGCCGCGCTGGACGGCAGGGTAAACTTTTTTGGGGGACTGCCCAGTGGCGCCGAGGTTGTCGCGTTGAACACCAATATCATCCATTACAAGCAGTTGCACGTCACAGGCACGACCCGCTCATCCCACGCCCACTACCGCAAGACGATGCGGATGATAAAAGAAGGGCTGTTCGATCTTGACGGATTGATTACGCACCGGTTCGCACTGGATAAAATAGACGAAGCCTTTGACAACACACATAAAACCATTGGCTTAAAACAAGCGATAATGTTTTAATAAAAAATCAGCGAATGTTATAGTAAATAATCAACAAATATTATGGCAAATGCATAGTATATGTGCAACAAATGCATAGCAAATGCATAGACAATGTATAGCAAAGCATGGCAAATGAATGGTAAATGAATGGTAAATAAATCGTCTCATTGCGCATACGCAGGGCGAGACGAAAATTTCACTAAAATTTGTATGTAACTTTATAATTCTTAGCCAGCTTTGCGTAGTTGTATGGGGCATGCGCTGCGTAGTACTGGGCGTCTTTAGTCGGGTCTATCGTGACCCACCGCCCCCTGAAATACACCTCGTTCCAGGAATGGAGCCTATCCACATCTTTCTCGCTCCCGTACACGACCCTGCACTTGACGCCGACGCTCCGCAGAAGCGCGGCCTGCAGCACCGAAAAGTCCAGACAAATGCCCGTACCGCCTGCCAGCGTGGCGTCGGGGTCCGACCTGTAGCCGGACGGTACTGTCTTGTACGGGTCGTAGCTGATGTTTTCTACTATATATTTATATATGGCGTGGAATTTTTCAAAATCGCTTTTCTTGTTTTTCGTCAGCTCCGCCGCTTTCGCAATGGTCGTTGGCGCGTCCGCCCAAGGCACAATCAACGAGGACGATAGGTAGACAGTATTGTAGTCGCTGAGCTGTAAATCTAGATCGTAACTGTCACGCAGTTCGTAATATTTATCGCCGATCTCCTCATATAGCGAAATTACGTAATTATCGTTGCCAAACATCAGGGGGATGTCAACCACCCCTTCGCTTTTTTGGTACGTAAAATAATAGGCATCGCCGCTGTTTCCGGCCTGTACGCCAATCCTCAGCCTTTTGTCGGAGTCAGTCCTGATACCGACGCTGACAGTGCCCTTTGTTTTATTTTGCGCCGATATCCGCATCATGGAGCCATGGGCCTGGGGCATATTGAATTCTGTCGATATTGTTAGCAAAACAGCTAATACAAATGTCATTATTCGAGCCGTTTTCATATCACAAACCTCGTATACCCATAAATTTTATTCTTAGAGAATCGACACCCCTCTTTATCTTATAAACAAAACCGCTAACCATTGGTTAGCGGTATCATTTATAATGTGTTTTAAAATGTCATTAGTTTAACTGTCATTAGTACGTTGATTTATCATTCCCATTTGCAAAAGATTTTAAACATAATTATTAAAATATATTTATTTTTTTTGTTTTTGTTGGAACTAATTTGTAAGTATTCACCAATTACTAAACAAATGTGTTGATATATTCGATTGGTTATTTAGTCATTTAAGGATGGCTTCTTCACAAGCCTAGCCGCGCAAGGGTTGCGCACGGGCCGCGCATGTGCGGGTGAGCAATATGCGCGTTGGCTGTGCGACTGGTGGGAACAACGTTTCGAAAGGATGCGGGAGGGGATACGGGAGTTGGTAGGGGAATGATCAGGCTTTGGCGGCGGAAACGCCGCTCCGGCCCAGGACGCGCAGCCAAAAGAAGAAAACAATCGCACCCATGAACGAGAGCGCCGACAGGAACAAAAACATGCGGTCTATGCCAAAGACGTCGCTGAGCGCGCCGAACGCCGCGCCGCCTATGAGGCGCGAGATGACCATGGCGGCCATGTTGTTCATCGCCTGGCCCGTCGCTCGCAGCTCGGAGGGTATCTCTTCATTAATATAGTTTATGACGCAGTAGCATATAGTCACAAAACAGAAGCCGTGCAGGAGGTTGACTATCAATATGAGCGGCAGGTTCGTCAGGAAGTAGAGGATAAACCAGCGGAAGCTAACGACCGTTATCGATATCAACATCATACGCTCATAGCCGAAGCGGCGCGTTATTTTGCCGGAAAATATCCAGAACGGTAGCTCCGACATCGCGGTTGTGCACAGCAGCACGCCGAACCATTCGCTGCCTGCCACATGAGCGGTGAAATGGAGCGGGTAGAATTGGTAGAAGCCCATCATCCCGAACGAGTGTATGAGGTTGACAAACATGAAGCAGAACACCTTTTTGTTGCGCAGGAGCGCTCGGAACGACAGCGGCTCGCGTTTACCCCGTAATTTGACGGCGTTGACGCGCCGGACGAAAAACAGCGCGGCGAGGCACAATATGGAGCTGATGTAGAACATGTGGATGAAGGAGTTTTTTAGTATTTGCCCGCCCAGGATGACCATTGTGGAGTAGCCCAGCGCCCCGCCGATGCGCACATGGCCGTAGTCGAACCCGCTTTTTTCGACCGCGATGGTCTCGAGGGTGAGGCTGTCCATCATCGGGACCAGCGGGTTGAAAAATATCGCGAACACTGTAGCGATGACCAGCACGGGCATATAGTCTGTCGTGATATAAAATGCGAATATCAGCACCGCGCATGTGAGGAACAAGAACGAAAGAACCGTTCTGCCGTCCTTCGCCCGGTCGCTGGCCTGGCCCCAAACGGGCTGGGTCAGTAGCACGGCGAACGTCGAGACGGACGTTATCAGCCCTATCTGCGTGGCTGAAAAACCTATGCTCCCATAATACAGCACGAGGAAGGAGCCGTGCATACCCACAAATGTGTAGTATAGCGCCTGTATGGCGATGAGGTTGAACGACATTTTGGTGACGGTTCGTTTTTTCGGCGCAGGCGCAATATTATTCAAGCCCGGCCTCCGGATCGACGCCGTCGCCGTCGTCATCATCGCCGTAGTCATCGCTGTCGTCGCCGGGGGATGAGCCATCGGGGAGCGTGACGTCGGATAGAGAATCATCGGGGAGCGAATCGTCGGGGGACGGATCGTTGGGGGTCGAGCCATCTGGGAGCGGATCAACAGGTAGCGGATCGTCGAGAGTGGCGTCCCCTATGTCGGTCGAGTCAAGTTCCAGATCAGCGTCGGCGCTGAGGTCGGCGCCCAGGTCGTCGCCGTTTTCGTCTTCGGCCACCTTGACCACCCGCGCGAGCCCCACCACTCGGTTGCCCCCGCCGGTGCGCATAAGCGTCACGCCCTGGGTCGCCCGCCCGATGATGCTGATCGTCGCCGCAGGCGTCCGGATGATCGTCCCGTCGCTCGATATCAATATGATGTCGTCGCTGTCGCTGACGAGCCTCATGCCCGCAATGGGCCCCGTCTTCTCCGTGATGCGGTACGTGAGCAAGCCCTTCCCCCCTCGGTTCTGCACGCGGTACTCCGACAGCTCCGTCCGTTTGCCAAAGCCGTTCTCAGTGACAATCAGCAGCGTCGTGTCCTCTATGAACGCAGCCATGCCGATCACGCTGTCGCCCTCGGACATCCGTATGCCCGTGACCCCCATCGCGACCCGCCCGAGCGGCCGCGCGTCGGACTCGCGGAAGCGCACGCTCATGCCATACTTTGTCACCAGTATCACATCGCTGCCGCCGTCCGTAAGCAGCACGCCAATCAGCTCGTCGCCGTCGCGCAGCGTGACCGCCGCCAGCCCGACGCGCCGGATGCTGCTGTATTCCATCAGGTCGGTCTTTTTGACGAAGCCGCCCTTCGTCGCGAGCATCAAGTACAGGCCCGGGCGATACTCCGGCACCGGTATGATGGTCTCAACGCGCTCGCCACCGCCCAGTTCCAGCAGATTCACGATGGCTGTGCCCTTTGCCTGCCGGCTGGCCTCCGGGATCTGGTACGCCTTCAACTGGTACACGCGCCCCTTGTTCGTGAAAAAGAGCAAGAAGTGATGCGTCGAGGTGATGAACAGCGTCTCAACAAAATCCTCTTCGCGCGTAGACAGCCCCGCCACGCCCCTGCCGCCCCGCTTCTGGCTGCGGTAGGCGGCGACCGGCTGGCGCTTGATGTAGCCGAAGTGCGTGAGCGTGATGACGCTCTCCTCCTCGGCTATGAGGTCGTCCATGTCGAAGTCTTCCTCGTCGTCGATGATCTCTGTGCGGCGCCCGTCTTCATATCTATCGCGGATCTGCTTTAGCTCGTCTTTTATGATGCCGAACAGCTTGCCCTCGTCGGCCAGCACTTCCCTAAAATACTGTATCCTTTTCATGACCTCGGCGAGCTCTTCCTCAAGCCGCTCGCGTTCCAGCCCCGACAGCCTCCCCAGCCGCATTTCGACTATCGCCTGGGCTTGCCTGTCGCTGAATTCGAAACGCGCTATCAGGCGCTCTTTCGCCTCGGGGATGTTCTTGGACGCGCGGATGAGGGCGATAACCTCGTCGATGTTGTCGATGGCCTTTTGCAGCCCCTCCAGGATGTGCGCCTGCGCCAGCGCCCGCTCCAGATCGTACGCGACGCGGCGCGAGACGACCTCCCTTTGGTGGCGGATGTAGTGATCCAGCGCCTGGCGGAGGTTAATGACGGCGGGCAGGTACTTGCCGTCGTCGTTTTGGATGAGGGCGAGCATGTTGACGCTGAACACCTCTTGGAGCTGCGTGTTTTTATACAGCCGGTTCAAAACGACGCCCGCGTTAGCGTCGCGCTTTAGCTGGATAGTAATGCGCACGTCCTCCGTGCGGTCCGATTCGTCGTTGATGTCGGATATGCCGTCCAGCCGCTTCTCTTTAACCAAATCGGCGACACGCTCTATCAATTTTGCCTTGTTTACCTGGTACGGCAGGCTGTGTACGATGATCCGCTGCTGCCCGGACGGACCGGACTCTATCTCCGTGTGGGCGCGCATCACAATGCGGCCGCGCCCTGTGCGGTAAGCGTCGCGGATGCCCTGCCGCCCGACAATCTGCGCCCCGGTCGGGAAATCCGGCCCCTTCACTATCCGCAAGAGATCGTCGGGCGCCGAATGTGGGTTGTCTATTATATGAAAGATGGCGTCGACCACCTCGCCCAGGTTGTGCGGCGGGATGTTGGTCGCCATGCCGACGGCGATGCCGGAGGAGCCGTTGACCAGCAGGTTCGGGAAGCGCGCGGGCAGCACCACGGGTTCGGTCTCGTGGTCGTCGTAGTTGGACTTGAAATCGACGGTGTTTTTGTTGATGTCCGCGAGCATTTCCATGGCGATCCTGGACAGGCGCGACTCGGTGTAGCGCTGCGCCGCCGGGGGGTCGCCGTCGCGCGAGCCGAAGTTCCCATGTCCGTCGACCAGGGGGTGCCGGAGCGAAAAGTCCTGCGCCATGCGAACGAGGCTGTCGTATATGGCCATGTCGCCGTGGGGGTGGTATTTACCCATGACCTCGCCGGTCGTCGTCGCGCACTTGCGGTATGACTTGTCCGGCGTGAAGCCCAGCCCGGACATGGCGTACAGGATTCGTCTGTGTACAGGCTTGAGGCCGTCGCGGACGTCGGGCAGCGCGCGGTCGGCGATGACGCTCATCGCATAGTCGATGAACGACTTTTTCATCTCCGACTCTATATCAACAGGCACGACCCTCATAGCCCCGGGCCCACTGGGCCCGTCGGACCCGCCCGGCACCCCCGGCACGTCCGATCCGCCGTTGTCGCCGCCGTTATCGCTGACGTTACCGCCGTCTCCGGTATTTACCGGCACATCGTCGTTACTGTTTCTATTATTTATGTCGTTGTCGTTGCCATCGCCTTGCCCGCCGATTCTCTCGTCCGGCATGTATTACCTCCAGATGCGCCGTTTTCTCATTTTGTAAGAACTACACAAAGAAATATCCTCGCTTTATTAAGATTCACTCAATAAACAAGGACATACAATACTATTATTTTACAATATTTTGGGGTTTTTCGCAAATAATGAACTCAATAACCAGATAATAGATATAAATGACGTTACGGTTCATTGGTAATATATTAATCGAAATATTTTTGTAGGGACGACCGCCCTCGGTCGTCCGCTTTAACGGTTAATACGACATTATCGGATGGTCGGGTCGACCATCCCTACAACGGATAGTGCATGACTGAACAAAAAACGCGAATTCATGTAATCGTTGTCTATCATACCTGTATCGATTTCTGTAAGGTAACCGTCCAAGTCGTAGGGGGCATCGCTAAAACCGAAATTTTTTCCATCACCGCTCTCGTCGAATAGTTCTTAGTGGGTACATCAAAACTTCCTGCCAGTCCTTCTCGACAAGTAACAATTCCACTAGGGCGTCTTCAAAATCCGTTTCACGGTTAAACATTGTCATATGGGTCCTCTAAGCTATCGGCTTTTTTCTTTAAGAAATTATATAAAGGCGGAATTCTGTTAATAACGATTTGATACACATATTCAAAATTCATTTCACTATACCCATGTGCCGAACGATTGCGAAATCCTATTACTTTATGCCAATGCTCGGACGGATACTCGCCAAGCTCTTTATCTGTAAGGTTTTTAAACATTTCGCCCAAATCCAGCAAACACATAACAACAGCGCGCCTTGTAACAATGGAGGCTGATAGATCATTGGCCGAGTTTATTCCTTCCATACATACGAACAGTTCCTCACAAGTTTGCACCATATGGTCTATATATCCCCATCCCCTATATTTCATATATATACCTCGCTTCCCTTAATATGCGTTCGCGGAATCTCTTTGGAGAGGATTCGAGTGATCTAAAAGTCAACACATCGGCTTTGATTTTCAAATCACATTCCAAATAATCCCAAAAATCATAAAAGTCAAGACTATTATTCGAAAAGTCATATTCAAGCAGCAAGTCTATATCAGACTCGTTCGTTTGCTCTCCCCGTGCGTAGCTTCCAAACAGCGCAGCTCGCTTAATAGGATACTTAATGAATATAGGGGTTAGCTTGTCTATCAACTCTTGCTGTGTATACATAATGATAAGTCTCCTATATAAACATTTTGTCGAGAAAGTCGTTTATATATTCTAAAGCTTTTCAATTTCCTATCTTCAAGCTTCGATATAGAATAACATAATTGCTCTTATTCAACAATTTATACAGTGTGAAAAATGGCTCTGAAAGCCTTGATATTACTGGGCTTACAATCCTTTTAAAGGCTGTGGTGCAAAACATGAAGTGATGTAAATTAATATTTGATTACTTTTTATAGGTAGTGGATGTTGGGCGCAAAATGTTAAATACCATAGGCGCTTGTAGGGGCGGCCTCGGGCCGTCCGCCGGTATATTAAATCTTATAGGCAAATGGGAAACGGGTAATCGGTACGATGAGGGCATCGCGCCGTGCGGCGCTTGTGTATTCTTAGGGCGCGATGTACTCGCCGCGCTGCGATTAAATCAATCAAGGCGCCACCATTTATTATCCCAGGTAAAATACATCTCCGATTGATCGACTGTATCCGGTATCATGAAAACTATATTGTAATAGCCGGGTAAATTAAACACGCTATGGTTTGAGTCATAGCGTTTGCCGTTTTTGTCGACCAGCCTGCAGTCTTGCCATAATTGGTTGAGCGGACGCGAAGTAGTCGCGTTATAATAATCAAATACTACGACATAAGCGGTTTGCCCGCGTGGCACGGGCTCGCCCTGTGTTTCGTCCCAGGTTTCCGTTCCCCTAATTACAATAGTTTCGCCGTTTGTGTGCATAGCCGTTCCCTGCGGCTGCAGCCTGTCAATGAATGCAGGCAAGCCGGAAGCATTTACTGCGGGCGGCGCGGACGGCACGGTGCCGGCGCCGGCGCCGGCGCCTGTTTTTATAATGATGGCGTCGCCGGATTCGTCCCAATCGACTTCGAAGCCTATCGCATCGCCGACATCGCGCAGCTTAAAGTAATTGTTGCCATCTATCAGGTAAGCGGCCAGCGCTATTTCGACACCGTTAAGGAGAATTTTTGAGTCAGAGGGCATCGGCGTTTTTGCACCGCCTCCCTTCCCTTCCATCTCGCCGCCGACTACGGTGTAACGCAAGCCGGTTGTCAGCGCGATAGCGTTCGCCATACCGTCCCAGCCTACTTCGAACCGGCTGTCCGACCCGTCCAGCGTATATGCCAGGTCGCGCAGCTTAAAATGGTTGAAATCATTGATATTATAGGCGTCAAACGCCACTATTTTGCCGTCTACGAGTACGGTCGACGTAGTCGGGACGGCTGTGATCCCGCCGGTGGTCGCGGGCGGCGCGGAGGCGGTGGGGGCGGATGTGGGCGCGGGCGTGGGTGCAGACGAGGGCGTTCCGGGTTCTGCTTGTGCTGCGGCCAATGTGGTTTTCGGGTATGTGTTGTAATTTAATAAGTCTATGCTTATTATTTGCCCAAAAGCTTCGTCCTTTGGATTTAAAATGCAATAAGGCCGCCAAGTGTCCCGTGATCTATAATAGCCCGATAGGTTCAATATGACAGCGCCGCCGTATGTTTGCCCGTCGTCCCCTTTGTTAAAGAGGATAGCGGCATTAGTCCCTTGCCTGTCTTCGCGCTGCATTAATATGTTGTCGAATATATCTTGCGTAATTGCATGGTTATTAGTCGCAGCCCTGAACGCGTCGAGGGAACGCCATATGGAATCGCCGTTGTCCATGAAATACGCGCCGATTGAAATTGGGTCGTTGGTATAATCATATGTTCCGGCGCGTATGTGGTTTTTGCTATCCCACATATCTTCATATTCGGCTTGTTTATCATTTATAGCATATTCGACGCTTATTTGCGGCTGCGAAAAATCGAACAATGTCAGAGACGTAAGAGTGGAATACGCACTCAAAGTCCCGTTTTGATTATAAAACACATTAAAAAAGATATTATCGGGCTGCGGCCTGTAGCCCTGGCGCACTTGATCTGTAACATACATACAGTATTCTAACTTGAGCAGCACTGCCTGCGTCCTTGCGTCGTCCCAATTATACGAAGGCGAAGCGGCGGAGGACGCGGATGACGGCGCGAGCGAAATGGTGATGGCAAGCGAAATAGCGACAGAGGCAAGTGTCGCGTTTTTAATGGTTTTCAATAAATTAGTAACGATCACAGTATGCTCCTTTCATTAACGCGCCAACGCGCCGCGCACGGCCGTTTATCCGGCTTCGCGCACTATCTCTTTGGCTTTGGCAAGGTCGTCAGACGAAATGGCCCTCCTGCCGCCGCTGTACACCAGCGTGCTTAGCAACGAATTGTTGCCGGGGTTGTCGGTGACAATCCACACTGCCGCTTGGGTAACGGCATATGTGGCCCTCTTCTCTTCGCAGAGCGCAACTACGCGCCTGAGCTTCGAATCACCATCCAAAACCTGAGCCGTGAATGTATTGGTGGAGTTGGGTATGGCCCTGCGGATGTTCATACAAGCTGTTTTCACGCTAAAGGTCGTCGAACCTTCCGCGTTCAGCTTGACGGTCTTGGCTTCGCGAACGACCATGTTCTGCACACCGGTATTCCCCGGCTCGAAATACGTGCCGATTGGGATCGTCACCGTCAGATCGCGCTTCGACCTGCTGTCAAGTGTCACGCTCGTGTTTTCAATACTATTGCCTTTGACAGATATTGATATGATGCCCGTCGACATAAGCTCAATAAAATCGCCTTCTTTAAGCAGTCTCACCTTCTGCTCATCCATATGCCCCGGAAAATCTTGCAAGAACGCATCGATGGCTTCATTGGTCGCGTCGTTTAGATTTTGCAGGATCGGCGCGGATAGGCTGCTGTCTGTTTTTATCGATTCCGCGATGTCGCGGGCAAGGGCGACATATTCGGCGGCATGCTCCGATTCGGACCATGTATCGATGAAGCCGTTCATCACATCATAAGTGTACCGGAATCGACAGCCTCGCTATACGCCGTAAACGCAAGACCCTCTTGCTGCGCGGCATACAGCCGCTCGTACTCCACAGCCGCTTCGGCGGCGTGGGCGGCGCCCGGCAGCCCCATGTATTCTTCGCACACCTGCAGCGAATCCAACGCGAGCGCATGCGCCCACCAAGCATCGTCAATTTCAGGCAGCTTGGCCGCACTGTCTTTAAACGTTCCCAGCCCCATATATACATTGTATGCGGCGCGGAAATCCTTTTTATCATATAAGCTGCCCGCTTGATTGTATATGTGGTTGTTATTGGCCTCGACGGCTTTTTCCGGCGCGTCGCGGTATTCGCCAAGCGCTTCGAACGCAACCGCAGCTTCTTCGTATCTGCCGTTGTTCACAAAGTTTTCCGCTCTGGCATACATTATGGGATTGGATAAAACGCCGCTGGCAAACAGATAAGCTATTGTGGAGACAACCATTAATATTAGCAATAACCTTGCAATTTTTTTCATATCTCCACCCCCCGGATGATCGAGTTTTTAAAGTCTCTGCGGGCAATATTGCCTATAACGAAAGATATTAATGCGGTGGATGCTTGTTGCGGTGGCTGCATGGGCAATACTCTTTTTATATTCACATTTTCATTATAGTTATGCGATATTTAATAATCAACGGATTTTGCAACACTGTATAAAAACTGATACCAAAATGAAATTCTGACACCTTTTAGCCGAGCATAGCGGCATGACATGCTGTCTGCCACCGGCATGTGGTTTCATTACAGGATATGCGAAGCCGGGCGACTTAGAAATTATATAATTTAAAAGAAATTAATTTAGTAGTATATAACAAACTATAATGATATTGTATTAATGCAGCGTATATGCAGATTCATTCGTATAATCGCAATGATAATAATTTGCGTTAATTAAAGTATCTATGCTAAACATTGCTCCACATTTTATATAAACCGGAGGTGTTCTCATGTACAAGAAAACATGGCATAGCGATGTATTTTTTGGGTTGCATTTCGACATCCATGCGAGCGAAATTGATACTGAAATCGGCAAGGGGCTTACGGTTGAGCATCTACTCGAAGAATTTTCTAAGGTGCGCCCCGACTATATCCAGTGCGATTGCAAGGGGCATAGGGGCTATACGAGCTGGCCCACAAAAGTCGGCACGCCGTCCCCGGGCATTGTGGCCGACCCACTGAAAATATGGTGCGAGGCGGCCCGGACACTGGGCATACCCATCGTCATGCATTACTCCGGCGTGTGGGACTACGCGGCGATTCTATCGCACCCCGAATATGGCCGGGTAAACGCGCCCGAGCAGCTCGACGGCTCCTGGACGCCCCGCGAAATCAACAGCCTGGGCAGAGACAGCAACATGACGTGCCCATTGTCCCGCTATACCCAGGAAATCATGATAAAGCAAATGATTGAACTCATTGACGACTACGGAGTCAATGGCTTTTGGGTGGACGGGGAGTGCTGGGCCTCCGAGCCATGCTACTGCGACGACTGCGTGGGCGACTATCGACGCCGCAAGGGGGACAATAACCTGCCCATACCGTCGTCGCGCGAGGACGAGGGGTGGTGGGATTGGCTTTCATACCACCGGGACAATTTCGAGCGCCATGTAAAAGAGTACACCGACGTGATACATGCGCACAAGCCGGACGTTACGATCTGTTCCAACTGGATGTACTCTATGCGCCACCCGGACGACGTCGTCGCGCCCATCGATTATATCAGCGGCGATTTTACCTGGATTTGGAGCGTCAGCGACGCGGAGGTGGAGGCGCGCTTCATGTCCAACCGGGGGACGGGCTGGGAGCTGATGGCTTGGGGCTTTACAAACCACGGCAAGGGGATGGGGGAGTGGGTCTTTAAAACCGTTCCCGCGCTGTGCCAGGAAGCGGCTGTCGTGCTGGCCTGTGGCGGGGCTTTTTTGGTGTACGATTCGCCCGAGCGCTCCTGCCGCATAATCCCATGGCACATGGACGCCCTTGGCCGGGTAGCGGATTTTTGCAGGGCGCGCAAGGATTGGCATGGAGGGGAGTCCGTGCCGCAGGCGGCAATCCTCCATTCGGCGAAAGCCTATTACGAAAAAAGCATCCCCCTGTACAACCTCGGCGACGGCGCGCAGCCGGTGGAGGGCGCGCTGGCAGCCATCCTGGAAAATGGCTATGACGCCGATATCCTCAACGATAACGACTTTTACGCGAAGATGGGCGATTACCCGGTTTCGCTGATACCCGCCGCTTCCGGCGTCCCGAAGCAGAAAATCGCTTCATTGGGGGATTATGTGGAAAACGGCGGCGTGCTGGTGCTGTCCGGGCTGGACGAAACGGATGTTTTTGACGAATTGCTGGGGATCAAAAACACCGGGGGCGGAGCCGGGGAAGAAATTGCCGACTATTGGCAAAATGATAACAAGCGCCCACAGGTGCATATGCTTCTGGAAGATGGGATATGTATCCTCGCCCATGGGCAGTGGAGGCTTGTGGAGCTTGTGGACGCAGTCGGTACGCGGACGCTGGCGCCACTGTTTTTGGGGCGCGACCCGGCTGTGGGGATGGTTACAGGGCAGCCCGTTTATCCCGGCGTCGTGTGGAGGCAAGTCGGCAAGGGCGCGGTGATCGGCTTTTTAGGCCCGTTTATGAAAACCTATTCATACACCCGCTACCCCGGTTTTCGCAATCTGCTCCAGTCCGCGCTCCAAACTGCGGGGGCGGACAAGGCGCTGTACCGCGTGGAGGGGGGCAAACAGGTACACATAAGCTGCATGGAAAAAGGCGGCGATCTGCTTATTCACCTGTACAATACCGGTAGCGCGACTCCCAATACGCCTAAGTCTGCATATATTGAGGATGTACCCAGAATATATGGCATCAAGGTCACTTTGCCCATTGGCGCCAAACCTAAAAAAGTATACCTCGCGCCCGACAGCGATCCGATTTCATGGACATATAGGGACGGGATTTTAAATGTAAGTATTGAGTCTTTACATATTTATGAGATATTGGTTGTAGAGCAGTAAGGGCGCCCCGCCCGCTCATCCGGCTTCGCGTACTATTTCTTTGGCTTTTGCCAGGTCGTCCGATGAGATGGCGCGCCTGCCATCGCTATAGACCAATGTGTTCAGCAGGGAATTGTCGCCGGGGTTGTCGGTTACGATCCACACCGCCGCCTGCGTGACGGCGTATGATGCTTTCTTTTCGTTACACAGCGCGACTACGCGCTTGAGCTTTGCGTTGCCGTCCAGCGACTGCGCCGAAAATGTATTGTTTGAGTTGGGTATGGACCGGCGTATATTCATGCAGGCGGTTTTCACGCTGACGTTCGTCGAGCTGTTCGCACCCAATGTGACAGTCGTCGGCTCGCGCACGACCATGTTCTGGACGGACGAGCTGCCCGGCGAAAAGTAAGTGCCGATGGGTATGGTCACCGTCAGGCTGCGGTTCGCCTTGCTGGTCAGCGTAACGCTCGTGAAATCGA
>Ga0099364_10003108_pt1 | contig 26024 bp, 27 predicted proteins | sample TergutTh196P3_FD_73070 | JGI IMG/M metagenome (GOLD analysis project Ga0099364, IMG submission 73070) | Microcerotermes parvus P3 segment gut microbial communities from Pointe-Noire, Republic of the Congo - Th196 P3 | ecosystem: Host-associated > Arthropoda: Insects > Digestive system > Gut ...
GTTTTTTGTCCAAAATATTGAACATTATAAAAAAAACGCCCCGCAAAATGTGGAAAAATCGCAGGACGTTTGGATATTTTGAGGAAAATGATTATAAGTCGGTAGTATTCACAATCCAGCCCTTTGCCGTTGCAATGCTTTGGTCGCAAGTGGCAGTGCCGGGGTTGTCTCTTATACGTATAGTTTTAGTATGCCCCGCCGACGCAGAATTGCTATGCAACGTTCCAAATAAATTATTCAAAGCAGTGGCTGTGAATAAATTATTTTGGCAACTTAAAGTTGTCAACCTCGTAATATTACTCACGTCCAATTCAGTTAATTGATTGGGTGATGAATTTTTTTTTTTTTGTGATTTGTAATATTCCCAAAAAAAGTGTACCTTTGCAAAAAATAATTAAAAACAATAGTATGTACAGACCTATTCAAATAGACAGAAAAAATCTTACCATTATGGGGGTTACATTTCCCGATTTGGTAACATTCGACAATACGGCAAACGCTGTTGGTTCAAACATGTTCGAGGGATTTGAGCCTACGACAAACCATATTACGCTAATTCGTGATTATGTCACGAATAAAATTAATTTTTCGCAATTTATTGAGATAGCAAAGAACACAAACCATGTCTAAACATTATCACTACATTGACCCAGATTATGCCTATACCGACCCCAAAACCGGAGTTTTGAGAAATTTGGCAAATGTTAGCGATTTCGAGACATTGGTTCTTATTGAAAGCGGAGCGGTCACAAAACGGATTACCGAATTACAGACAAATCCTGTCAAAATTAAAAATTCCTCTACATTGCTTGATATTCATAAATATCTATTTCAGGACATTTATTCGTGGGCAGGAAAAATACGAACAGTTGAAATCAGCAAGAGAGGCAAACCGTTCTTTCCGTTGAGCCATTTTCGCAATGCTTTTATGTTTGTTGACACTTTAATCTTGGAATACAAAAAGATAGACAAAAAGGAAAAAGCACAATTATCGTACAAACTTGCCGAGATATTGGACAATATCAACTATCTGCATCCGTTTCGCGAAGGTAACGGACGTACACAACGTGAATTTTTACGTTTACTGGCAAAAGAAAAAGGCTTGTCTCTCAACCTTAAAATCCACCCGACAATGTCGATATTTACGAGCGCTATATGTCTGGAACAATAGACGGAAATGTGGAACAGTTAGCCGACTTGATATTGGAAATCGTTACAAAAAAAAAGAAATAATTTCGGATGGCTAAAGCACATCGACTAACGCCCGAAACGATTGCAGAATGTGAGAACTCGTATACGGGGCGGTATTCGCGCAAAATTTACCATGACGTACCCAAAACAGATTTTTCCCTTCGGTCGAAATGACGTCGCACATCTGTCTGGTAAAAGGGGAAAAGTTGCGGCAGCGAAGCCGTCGCAACTTTTCCCAAATTTCCCCTTCTTGCTTCGTACTGCTGTCATTTCGACCGAAGGGAGAAATCTCGAACGTATAGCATTTTTTTTTGATTTTTTGTAAAAAAAAATTGCCGTGTGGAAAAAAAATAAGTAATAAATTTAATATATTTAACTGATATGCCGTCAATTAGGTCTTACGCTGATTTAGGAAGTAAGTATCAAGAAATCGAAGCATTGTATTCACTTATAGACGAAGGCTTACGTCAATCTGAACAAGGACGAGTAAAACCGATGAAAGAATGCATAAAATCCATACGGTCACGGATTATTTCGTAAATATCACTGATGCTTATAGAACACGGACACAGCGTATTAACACAACCTCGGCGTAATAAAATGCGCCGATTAGGTGATAGACCTTGGACCCGAAGGCGGCAAGGGCGGCGGCGAAATAGTGTGTGAAGGAACGCCCGAAACGATTGCAGAATGTGAGAACTCGTATACGGGGCGGTATTTGCGGGAGAGAGAGAAGAGATAAAGTTCTTGAACGTCGCTTTATATCAATCATATTTTCTTTTTCCGTAACTCTTCTACGGTCATACTCTCGACTTTCTAACAGAATGATATACACGTCCTTGTTCGAAATCTTCAAATGCTCTGCCAGACTTGAATTTTTTTTCAATTGGCGGCGTTGTTATGACATTTTTGATTGCTTGTGGGGGCTCGTTGTAGCGGTGGGCTGGTACAATGCAAGAATTAGAGCGGAAAATACAAGAATTGAAGAAATTGAAGCTGAGAGGAGAGAAGCCGTAGAAAGCTATTATGAAAAAGGGAATGAAACACTTGACGAAAATCTGTACGACCTTGCAATTGTCAATTTTTCAAAAGCCGCAGAAATAGACCCTGATTTCGTGAAAGGCTATGAGGGCTTGGATAGAGCATATAGCGGACAATACAACGAGTTTGCCATTGAATATGCTAATAAAGCGTTAAGTATTGACCCTGACACCATTATAGCATTTAAAACTTTATCATGGGTAAATTTTCAACAAAATAAAGAGACTTTTTTCAAGAGCATAAAATATGGCTCTTTTATTCACAATTATCAAATTCACGTGACCTTCACCCGTTTTTATTATCAAATCTGAACCTGAAATTTCATATTCACATTCTTCATCGCTATAAGAAACAAAGCGGCGAAATGAATTATCATCTCTTTCTTCTTCAACAAACATAATCCTTTGCACCATTACTCTTTTATTATCAAGAAAATCTAATGAATGTAATGAATTAGGCTCATTGATAGTCCTTAACCAATATGAAGGCGCTGAATAGGTGTGATATCCATAAAACCATCTATATGCCCATTTACCAAAACTATAAGTATATTCATACTTTCTTTCATGTAAAGCAGAAACCTCTATATTATTTATTCTATGAAAAAATCCTTCATGTAATAAATGCGGCGGATATTCAGAAGCATTTGTAAACCATGTTAATGGTACCTCTGATTTTTTCAAACGCAATCGCATAATATCGTCTTGGAAAATTTGAAAAGAAAAAACACTATCTAAAAAAGAAAACTCCTCATTTCCAATCATGTGTATTTTTGAGGTTGTTTTGTCTCCATTAAAAAAATGTTCGATAATTTGTGTGTCTGTTATCTCCCATATCCTATCTCCAAAAGGATGTAACCATTTGCCAATAATACCCGAATTTAGCATATTTGTTGTTTCCCACGTTCTATTATCAAAAGCCCGATAGTTTCGACTGCTACAACTACACATCATAAAAAAGGAAGTTAGAATAATTACACCTCCTCTAAACAAGAGAATTGAAACAACAAGACGGTGCAAAGATAAACAAAATTTTTGAGATGCAAGCATTTTTTTTATTTTTTTACTTACCTTTCCACCGCTGCAACCGCTTCATACCACGCGTAAAAAGCCATGCCAAAAACTTGGAATGTCCGCTCTCAATCATCTTTTGGCGGCAAAATTCCTGAAAATCCTGAACTGTACCATCGAAGGTATAGGCTCCGTTTTGGTAGCAATAACTGCAATAAAGCAAGTTTGCGCTACCATCGGCGTTTGTTCCGCCGCCTTGCGGGTCTTTCTTCATAGGCATCCCGCAACTTTGACAAAATTTGTTTGTACTCATTTTTATTTAATTTATTAGTTTATAATCAATTCTTTTATTTATGTTTTTACTGTTTTCTCAAACCGACTATCCAAACAAACGCCCATGTCCGATGTAGCGAACTTTCCGTTGTAAAACAAACTGAAAATCGTTGCGGGAGTGGGCGATGATTGCGCTTGTTCGGCGGTTTCAAATTTGATGATTTTTAACGGAATGCCTCTGTTTGCGGCTGTTTTGGTTAATTCTTCGTTTACGTAATATTCAGTATACGGACAACGGTTTGAGTAATAGGCGACTAAACCATTCTTGTCCTCACATTCGCCGCTTGATACGCTTTCGCAAAATTTGGGATTTGCCGACTTCGGACTGAATTTCAATGCCAAAAGACTAAATCCGTAATCTAATTTTTCAATCGTATCAAATCCTTGTCGCAACAACCATTTAGCGTCGCTCAAAAACGGCAGTTTGACAGTACCCGCTACCGTTACCAAACCGTCTTTACCTTGCTGTTTGGCATCGTCTATTGCCGATTGGAGCAGCGCCTTTGCATTGCCTTTTCCCTTGTACTGTCCCGACACCCAAAAACAGTTGATTATTAAATAATTAGGCGCTACAATAGGAAGCCATGCGTTTTCGGCGGGAACGTATTCGATGAAAACTTTGGCGCGCTCATCTAAACGCCTGAAAACATAGCCGTTGTCAAACTCCTTTTTCAGCCACTCCTTCTTAAGTTCGTAGCCATTTTTACATTTTTTGTCGGAAAAAGCACAGCAAATATGCTCTTTCGCGATGTTTTCCTTGCTTAATGAAATAAATTTTACATTCATATTATATATCTCTGAAAATTAATTTAATAATATCTAAATTCTGAAAACTGAAAACTGATAACTATTTAACCGGCACCCTCAAAACCGTTTTCAACTTCGCTACTTCCGTTTTTCGCGGGTCAGAGAGGTATATTTCGTGATGTCTTCGCGTTTCGTTGACATCGCTTTGCAACCCCTTTTCAGTAATGAAATCGTTCATTATCTTGAGCGTTTTCGGCTCATCGTCATATGCGCCAACATGCAGACACTGAACGCACAAACCCTCTGTTATTTTCAGAAATTGCGCTTTTAAGACATCTATCTTTTTCTTTTTCGATGCTTCATCGCAAGCCCATTGAAAAACTTTTTCATCAACAAATTCAGGCAGACGTATTACCGAAAGCCACTGATATTTAGACTTGTTTGCGGAGGAAAAATCCTCATTTTTATCTAACCACCAAAAGCCCTCTAAAGGCGGAACAACGTAGTCAAAATAGCCGGCGGGGACAAAACTGCCCCTTTTGCTCATTTTTATTGTGTACTGAATAGCGTACAAAACGGGTATTGCCTGCTGATATTCCCCGTTTTCTTCGTTTGGGTTGCCCCTGCCTTCGATGGCTGCAAACTGCATTGCGGGCACGTCCGCAATCATTGGCGTGGTTTTGGGCAAATACAATTCCTTGTAATCTTTCTTGTAATCTTTTACTTTTGTCATATTTATCGTTAATTAATTGGTATATAAATTTTTGTCAAAAGGTCTTCCTCCTTCGTGTTTTGCGGGCTGTTCATGTATTCCTCAAATGTTATTGCGTGGCGCATCGAATAGGGAAAATTAACGCCAATTTTGCTGTAAATTTCCTGAAACCCTGAATAACTGCCTTTTAGAGTATAAACGGCATATTTTCCTTGTCGCACACTAATAGTTCCGAACGCGCCTTTGGGTACAATTTTTTTAGACGTTGTTGCACAGGCATAAAAGCGGCATTGCTCGGATTTCGTTACATGTGGGTTGCTGAAACTTATGCCTATAAATCGCGTAGTTTCGGATAACGCCTCATTGTCAGCCATAAAACGTGTTAGACTGCTCCATGCTGTTTCGTAAGGACCCTCATCGCCGTATTTTCCGAAAATGCGTATGTAAACCAATTCCATTTCGTTTTCTTCGCAAACGACCAGTTGAAGATGATTCTGCGCGTTATCGCCGCTTTTCACGCATGCCAACTGCCTTGCCTGCAATTCGCGCAAGTATGCTTTCGGCGACTGACCGAAGCGCTTTTTGAACGCCTTTGAGAACGATTGCGCATTATCGTAGCCCACTTTCTCGGCAAGCGTTGTAAGGCACATTTTTTCCGTCTGCATGTACATTACCGCCCTCTCTATGCGTTGTCGCGCAACGTAGGCAGATAACGGCTCGTTCAACGCCGTGCGCATGATACGAAGCAGTTGCCGCTCGGACACGAAAATATGAGCAGCCATTTTGTCTAACATCAACGGCTGATGTAGATTGGCGCTGACAAAGTCTATCATCTGATTGACCTTTTGTTGATATATTTCTTTCGTATCGCTTCGCATGAACAATTGAAAATTGAAAACTAATTCGGCGGCAAAGATATTGTTTTTTTATGAATAGAAATTGTCCAATCTCGCCAATTTACTCATTCAATATTTTTTTTCATAAATTCTATACTACTTTTGTCGAAGTAAGAAAAATTTCAATGAAAAATTATTAACTTTGCGGCGTTCTTAATATTAATAATCAATTTTTTGTAGACAATGAACGAGTTTTTACGTAATTTCAAAAAGCAACGCACAGTCGGTTTGCTTAATATCAGCGGGCTTTCGTTAGGTATAATGGTATGCGTGATTGTTGGCTTATGGGCTATCAACGAGTTGAGTTTCGACCGTTTCCACAAAAATGGCGATCGTATATACCGCATAATTCTAAACGCAGACATAGGCGGCAATCCTGTCAAGTCGTCGGGGACTTTTCGTCCGTTTGCAGAGCAGGCAAAAGAAGAATTGCCCGCTATAGAGGATTTTTGCAGGATTATTGTCGAAGAAGGAGATGTACGCATTGATAATGTGCTGTTTACTTCGGTTTCGACTTTTCTGTCAGACCCAAATATTTTTTCGTTTTTCAATTTTCCGCTTGTGGAGGGTTCGCTCGAACATGCCCTTGCCGCACCCGACCGCGTGGTTATAAGCCAGTCGGCGGCGACAAAATATTTTGCGGGACAAGACCCCATAGGTCAAATAGTCAGAAGCGATGACACAGATTTTACAGTTAGTGGTATAATGAAAGATATACCGAAAAATTCGAGCCTGCAAGCCGATTTTGTATTTCCCTTTTATGGTTGGAGGGCTACAACAGACTGGGGTAACGCGGACGCATTTATGGCTTTTCTACTCTTGCAGGAAGGAGTACGACCGGAAACATTGGAAGACCCTTTGACACAACTTTCGTATAGAAGATTTGAGATGTTCAGAAATTTTGGGGCTACATATACGTTGGAAGCGATGACCAATATGCATTTCAGCTCGGGAAAGTTGTTTGATCCGATTATCAAGGGTAACAAACAATTAATGATGGTTTTTATAGCAACTGCCTTGGTAATTTTGTTGATTTCCTGTATCAATTTTACTAATCTGTTTGTGTCTACATCGTTTCTTCGCGCAAAAGCCATTGGAATCAAGAAAGCGCACGGCGCTCAAAAATTTCAATTAGCCTGCGAATTTTACTTTGAAACCGCCTGTTACGTTATTATTGCCATTGGTGTTGGTTTAGCCTTGTCGTTGGCTGTAATACCAGCGTTCAACGACTTTACGCAATCTCATTTGAGTCTCGATTTCAGTTCGCCGCCGATATATTTTTTCCTTGCGGCGTTATTTGTTTTTGTGGTATTCCTTGCAGGCTCTTTCCCCGCGTTGTACATGACGCGGTTTGACGTTCTCGAAACATTGGCGGGGAAATTTAAGGGAAAAAATATGTCGTTTTTGCAGAAAAGTTTAGTTGTTACACAGTTTACTGCGTCAATAGCCTTGCTTATTGTGGTGGTTTTCATGCAAAAACAGGTAAATTATATCCTCGATTATGATTTGGGTTTCAACAAGGAACACGTCATGTATGTGCAGGCGCGGCAGGGTTTTCGCCAAAACTACACTACGCTTGAAAACGAATTTCTTCGCGACCCTTCAATTACGACTGTCACCAGAAGAAACGGCAATATTATGAATTGGTCGAATGGCTGGCCAATAAAAAGGGTGCCGGGTGAAGATATTCAGCCTGCAATTATGGATATTTGTTGGGTAAACCCAAACTATTTTGATTTTTTCGAGATGAAAATTATAATGGGCGAAAATTTGTTTTTTGATGAGGCTTCTCCCGCAACCGATGCAATTATTAATGAAACCGCTGCGCGATTATTGGGATATGAAAATCCCGTCGGTGAAATGATACAGTCTGACGGCAATGACAGTTTTTTCACTATCAGAGGCGTTGTTGCCAACGCACATACCACTTCGCTTCATCAGGACGTAGACCCTCATGTATATTTTAGAATTGACAATATGACTTGGAATTCTGTATTTTTCTTCAAAATAAGCGGCAATCCGCAACGCGCCATCGCTTTCATAGAGCAGATTTGGAACGAGTGGGAACCCGACTATCCGTTCAACTACGGTTTTTTGGACGACAGTTACCGCGAGTTGTACACTGCCGAAATGAACGCGGGCAAAGTATTTGCCTTTGCCATGTTTATCGCTTTGATTATCACTGTTGCGGGACTGTTTGCCATGGCATATTACGCCACACAACGTCGCCTGCGCGAAATAGCCTTGCGCAAAGTTCACGGAGCCAACATAAAAGACGTTTTCATTTTGCTAAACAAGGGTTTTGTACTGTGGGTGGTCATTGCTTTTGTTATTGCCTGTCCCGTAGCGTATTACGGACTGCAAAAATGGCTTTCGGGTTTTGCTGTAAAAACATCGTTAAACATTTGGGTATTCCTGATGGTAGGCGCAATAGCGCTGTTAATAACGTTGCTAACAACCTTTTATCAAATTTTTAAAGTTGCAACCGCTAACCCCGTCAAATTTTTGAAAATGGAATGAAGCGAAGGGAATATGTGTATCCAAAAAACAATGCTAACCACTATACTTTAATAACTATTTTTTTGTTGGAGTTGAAAAAAAGTATTATCTTTGCGCCGCGTTCTATTGAAACAATGTAAAACGCATCTTATTTTAGTTATTATTTTCATAGATGGAAAACAACGGTTATTTAGACATGGAATTGCTGCGCTTCACCACTGCCGGCAACGTGGACGATGGTAAAAGCACACTTATCGGACGGTTACTGTACGACAGCAAGTCAATTTTTGAGGATCAGATGGAGGCTGTGGAAACTGCCTCGCGCAGTCGCGGCAACGAAGAAGTAAATCTTGCGCTGCTTACCGACGGGCTGCGTAGCGAACGCGAACAGGGCATCACAATAGACGTAGCATATCGCTATTTTGCCACGCCGCGTCGCAAATTCATAATTGCCGATACTCCCGGACATATCCAATACACGCGCAACATGGTAACAGGCGCTTCAACGGCAGATTTAGCGCTAATACTTATTGACGCGCGAAACGGAATGACGGAACAAACTGTGCGACACAGTTTTATAGCATCGTTGCTGGGAATTGTTCATGTAACGGTGTGTATAAACAAAATGGATTTGGTTGGATACGACCAGTCTGTATTCGAGCAAATTAAAAACGATTATCTTGGAATATGTACGGAATATCGCCCGAAAACCGTTCATTTCATACCTGTTTCCGCAAAATTGGGCGACAACGTTGTAGAAAAATCTGAAAATATGACGTGGTATCAAGGCGATACGCTAATGGAATTGCTCGAAACCGTTCCTGTACCGCGCTCGTTGGATAACGTTGGAATGCGTTTTCCGGTGCAGTATGTTATTCGTCCTATTTCCGACAGTTTTCACGATTTTCGCGGATATGCGGGCATGATTGCAGGCGGCGTGGCGCAAAAAGGTGACAGTGTTGTTGTGTTACCCGGCGGACAGCGCACTGTTATCAACGCCGTAACCTTTGCCGACAAGGAATTGGACGCAGTGCGCGAAGGAAAATCCATAGCAATACAACTTGCCGACGACATAGACGTGGGGCGTGGCGACATGATAGTTAGCGCCGAACACGAACAGCCGCAAATCTCGCAGACAATTACTCTGACCGTGTGCTGGTTCAATCCTAAACCCATGAGCGCAGCCAATCGTTACATTATTCGCCACACAACCCGCGAAACGCAAGGTATAATAAAAAGCATTGACAATCGCATAAATATCAGTACGTTGCAAAAGGAAACGGGCGTAGAAAGCATCACGATGAACGATATTGCCGAAATAACTTTGAAAACTGCTTCGCCGCTTGTTTTCGACCCGTATAAGAAGAATCGAGTTACGGGAAGTATTATTTTTATAGACCCGAATACGTTTGAAACCGTTGGCGCGGGAATGATTTTTTAAATTATAAAGTCAAACATGCAAAAGTCAAGCGTTTTTTTGTGTTTAATGCTATATTTGTGTTTCAGCCAATGCACTATTAATGGCGCAATTATTAACCCAGTTGAGCGTTCGGTGGGAAAATTAAATATTTCTATTGATCCTCGAATGGAAATATTGGCGGCAATTCACTCATTATCAAGCAATGCCGATTTATCAAACAGGAATTTGCCATATAGCGGGGAGATTTTAAATTATTTTGAATCTTTTTCATCGCACGAGGCTGTTAATTTTACCGAAAGCCTCCTGCAAAATTATGGCTTTTCATACGATGCACCGGTAGCCTTTATGCTACACTTGTCGCAACCTTCTGAATTAGAAAGAAATGTTGTGTTTTCAGAATACATATTGAAGCGAAGCGGAGAAGGCGATAATTTGGAACAGTACAGAAAAGCGATCAAACAGTTTGCAGATGCATCTAATTTTGAGGCTTTTTGGAACAGTAAAATCCCATTTTACAACCAAATATTAGATATGACGGTTGCCGAAATTGGCAGAATGGGAATAGATTTTGTTAAAATGATGGAAGATTATTTTAATGAAACACAAGATAGTTATAACGTTATAATTACGCCTGCGTTTTATGGAGGGAAGGGAGTATTTGTTTCTAATCTAAACGATAAAGATGTTTTTTACGCTTGTCTTTCAACAACAAACATGAGAGACGGAATTCCTTATCTAAATGCAAATAACCTGCTTTTTTATATTTGGCATGAGTATGGGCATTTTTTTGTAAATCCGTTGACTGAAAATTATTCCGACAGAGTTGCTTCGGTAGCCACGTTGTTTGAGCCGATAAAAAGTTTTATGTCAGAACAGACCTACGTAAATTGGGAAACATGCGTTAACGAGCATATTATTAGGGCTGTAAATATAAGATTAGTAGAAATGCTTGATCCTAATCAATCAAAGGCATTGTTAGAAAATGAATTAAGGAATCGTTTTGTTTATATTGAGCCGCTTGTTGAAAAACTTAAAGACTTTGAGAACAATAGAGATAAAAGCAAAATAACTTTTTCGGAATTTTTCCCTGAATTGTTGAATGTGTTAGACAGTCTGCACAATATGGAATATTGGAAACAAGTTGATATTAACTTTAGAGGACCTATTAATGCTGTTATTCAGGGTAATGAACGGCTAACAGTCATTTTTCCGACCCAAGATATAGATACAGACGCTTTGAAAATAGCGCAAGATTACGCTTCATTTATTTTCGACCGTTTCATTGAACCAAGAGGAGGTATATTATTGGCAGATACCACAGCCTTGAAAACAGATTTGTCCGATTTTGGAATTTGGGCTTATGGAACAATTGAGAGTAATTTATTTTTAAAGGAATATGCCGCCGATTTTCCATTCAGAATAGAAAATCAGACGATTTATGCAGACAAGGAATATACTGAAAAAGAGAGCAAATTTATCAGTTGTGTGCCGAATCCGTTAAATTCTGAAAAAGGTATGGTTATTTACACGGCGCTTTCAAATAATGCTATTCAAGGTATTAACGATGTATTTCACGGAAATGAAGACTATATTTTGTTTCTGAATCGCGAAACCATCATAATTAGAGGATTTTATAATAAAAACGAAAAATGGACATTTTAGAATACAATAAATTTTTAATTCTTAAAATAACATGAACGATAAAGTAAATGAATTAAATAAAAAATTTGCGGCAGAAAGTCCTGAAAACCTGCTGCGCAGTTTGATGAGCGAATTTGGCGCCAAAATTGCCCTTTCATCAAGTCTTGGTCCCGAAGATCAGGTATTGACCGATATGATGATGAAAATCAATAATAACGCGAACATCTTTACGCTCGATACCGGTCGGCTTTTCCCCGAAACATACAGCCTTTTGGACAAAACAAACAGACGCTACGGCGTAAAAATTCGCGTATATTTTCCTGATTTCCGCAAACTTGAAGAAGTGGTTTCTACTGACGGTATAAATCTTTTTTACGAGAGTATCGAAAATCGCAAACTTTGTTGTCGCCTTCGCAAACTTGAGCCTTTGAGCCGCGCCTTTACGGGATTGGAAGCATGGATTTGCGGTCTGCGCCGCGAACAGTCGGTTACACGGCAAGACATGAAACTCGTGGAATGGGACGAAACCAATAACTTGCTAAAAATTAACCCATTGATTGACTGGACAGAAAAACAGGTCTGGGATTACATACGCGAACATCAAGTTCCCTATAACAGCCTGCACGACGTCGGTTTTCCAAGTATCGGTTGCCAGCCCTGTACGCGAGCCGTAAAATCAGGCGACGACCCCCGCTCGGGGCGCTGGTGGTGGGAAACGCCCGAACAAAGAGAGTGCGGACTGCACAAACGATAACAGGTTTTGTTTCTCATTATATAAAGTCTATTAAAAAATTACAATTTAGTTCTTTCTGATCCTCCGATTATTAACCTCGTTTTTTCTGAAAACTGAAAACTAATAACTATATATGAACAAAATCCTGATAATTATTAAACGCGAATATTTGACGCGAATACGAAAGAAAAGTTTAATTGTGATGACTTTTCTGGGTCCGTTGCTATTTGCCGCAATGTTGTTAGCTCCAGCGTGGTTTGCCTCCATCGAAGACGAAGACGTCAAAAATATTGCTGTTTACGACGATTCTTGGCTTTTTTTTCATAAAATACCCGAAACAGCAAAGTTCAAATTTGAATATATTGTTGAGCCTGAAGGCTACGATACTCGAAGTTTTATTGAAGACGCCAAGGAAAATCTTTGGCAAACCGATTTCTTCGCATTTATGTACATTCCCGATTATATTGCGTATGTGCCGCAAGGCATCGAATTTTATTCATACAGGCAACCGCCCGCTAATCTTATCATGCACATTGCCAATGCATTAGAAAAGGAAATAGAAGCCGAAAAATTGAAATCATACCATATTGAAGATATTGACAATATTTTGCACGCAGTAAAAACGCGCATAGACATACGCACGTTCAAACTGTCGGAAGACGGCTCTATTAAGGAAAGTCACAATTTTTTAAATATTGGGGTGGCATACGTTTCGGCGTTGCTGATATATTTGTTTATTTTTCTGTTTGGCTCGCAAGTGATGCGCGGCGTTATAGAGGAAAAAACTAATCGTATTGTAGAAATTGTCGTTTCGTCGGTAAAGCCGTTTCAGTTGTTGATGGGTAAGGTGGTTGGCATAGCGTTGACGGGTCTAACACAGTTTTTGGCGTGGATAGCGCTAACGCTGATTTTAGTAGTATTGGCAAAAAGCATTTTTTTACCCGATCTTAACGAAGAGGTCATGCAGCAGGCAAATCAAATGCAAACTCTTGGCTCGTTTGCCGCCGACCAGATACAGCAATCCGAAAGCGTCGAAAAAACACAGGAAGCGTTGGAAATGCTGCAATCACTCAACTTTGGCGTATTGATTGGTTGTTTCCTGTTTTTTTTCATGGGCGGCTATCTGTTGTACGGCTCTCTGTTTGCCGCTATTGGCTCGGTTGTAGATACAGAAGCCGACACGCAGCAATTTATGCTGCCCGTAACCATTCCGTTGGTAATGTCTTTATTAGTGATGATTAACGTTATACAAAATCCCGACGGAGCCATGGCTTTCTGGTTTTCCATCTTTCCGTTGACCTCGCCCATTGTAATGATGGCGCGTATTTCGTTTGGAGTACCCTACGCCGAAATCGCGCTTTCCATGGCTCTGCTGGTACTCGCATTTATTGGCGCTATATGGTTTTCGGCAAAAATATACCGCACAGGAATACTTGTTTACGGCAAAAAAATGACCTACAGGGAGTTATGGAAATGGTTGACGTATAAGTGATGCGACCTCACAGTAGTCATAAAGCAAGATGCGACGCCAATTAATTATATAGTTGCATATTCTGCGAAAACTGTTGGTAATAAAAGAATGTATGAGACAAGAAAGTTTGTTGAGGAAAGATATAAATTATATTTTTTAAGTTTTTTTAATTTTTTTTTCAAAAAAGTTTGGAGGTTTAAAAATAATAAAATATTTTTGCAAAAAATTAATTTTAATTTAATCGCTTTTATGTACAGATTAGCAATAACAGCAGTAATAGCATTTATCTGTTCCATTTTAGGAACAGTAACGGCGCAGGATCATGCGTCGAATATCAGGACTCGTGTCAGCGACGAACAACTTATAATATTTTATGATTTGTCGGAAAGAGCAGACGTTGAGGTATATGCGTCCTTTGATGGCGGAGCCACCTTTACGGGTCCCCTGCGATATGTCGTAGGAGCAGTGGGAAATGATGTTCTCCCTGAAAATAACAAGGTCGTTGTGTGGAACGGGATCAGCGAATTAGGAGACGTTGATTTGCATGATGCAGTTATAAGAATTGAGGCTACAGTAGAACAGCCGGAAGTACCTGAGCCGCCGCCAATTCCACAACAGTTTTCATCTTCGGGTAGTTCCTCCGAATATAAGCCGTTTCGCGTAGATTTGTGTTTGGGAATGCCGATACCTCTTGGAGGATTGTTCCTTGTAGAACCTAAATTTGCGGTTATTCCAAATTTGAGTATCGGATTAAAAATAGAAGCAGCCATGCTTGCTCCCGATTTGTATGGTCCTGCTAAAAGCGAGATTAATGCGCAACTTATTGTGTCTCCTTTTCTTACCCTTGATTATCATATTCCAACAGGTGGCAATATCCGACCTTTTATCGGAGCCGGCGGCGGGCTTTATATGATTACCGCAGCACGTGCCGACTTCGGCGGTACTGTTGCAGCAAGCTCAAACAATTTTGGCGGAATGGGTCGGGCTGGATTAGAATTTAGTCGTTTCAGACTTGCGGTTGCGTACAATTTCGTTGCAGGAGAAGACGGATTTGGCAACAAGGCAAGTTACATCGGTATAAACTTAGGCGCATATTTAGGCGGCGGAAGACGTTAATTAATAACTAATAATATAGTAGAAGGAACAACATGAAAAATGTAATAATAATAATAGCGCTGTGTATTGCAGCGATTTTAAGGGCAGACGCTCAAAATACGGCGTCAAATACCCGCGTTCAGGCGCAGTCGGATCTGATGATTGTATATTACGATTTGGCGGAAAGGTCAAACGTTGAAGCGTATGTTTCATTCGACAACGGAGAAATTTGGCAAGGTCCGATACAACAACATTCAGGCTCTGTAGGCAATGGAGTGCAACCGGGAAGAGACAAAATCATTATCTGGAATTCAATTGATGAGATTGGCTCGGTTGAAAGCAATGCCATAATACGCGTTATAGCTACAAGAGTAGGAGCGGTCAGATCGCCAGATGTAACGGCATTTATTGATATGGTCATTCCCGGAGTTAGTCTTAACCCCCAGGTACCCGTAGTAGCGCAGGTAGAACCTGAGCCGACGCCCGTGGCGCCCCCGATTGTAGAACAACCGACGCCACGACCACCTCGCGGAGACGGCAGATGGGTAGTCATAATTGGCAGTTTTCAAACAATGGCGCGAGCCGAAGTGTTTGCAAGACAGATGGAAGCGGAAGGGTTAAATTGCGAAATAATTGACGCCGGACAACAAAGATTCAGAGTATCGGCAGGCAGATTTAGCTCTCTTAGCCAAGCAAATAGTCTGGCAGAAGAATTAAAACCCTCACTTGATGGACAAGTTTGGGTTACATCAGATGATTGATAACAGATTTTTAATATTTAAAAAGAACACATAAAAAAGACAGCAAAAAGGCAAGACACTCGCGAAGCCATAAGAGCGGGAAATTATTTTTAATGATTAAACATATTATGCAGTATAACAGTATTTTAGACGGAGCAATGGAAGTAGCAAACCATTTAAAAAACAGTACCATGGAAGCCGAAAACCAAGTAAAACACGGGGCGAGTTCGAAAAGCCTTACGAGTAGAGTAAACTTTTTTCGTAAAGCTTGTTTTGCATTCTTGCTGACGGGATTCTTATTGGGTGGATGCGACCTTGAGAATTTTGTTGCCCCAGGAAGCAACGATGGGTTAAAACAACTTAGTGTATCAATCACAGGAGAAAAATACAACGCCATGATAGACGAAGTGAAATTAATGATTGACGAACACGAAGTATTAGCCACCGCAACCTACAATGACGGAAGCTTTACATTTGATTTGCCGGATAACGTAGCAACCGGATATCTGTATGGAATAAGGGAATGGTTTTATATATCAGAAGAGGTTACAATAAACAATTCTAATGTTCTCACGGCAACGCCGTACATTGTCGCATTTAAAGATGGAAGTCCGGTTGGCTCTATTTATAATAGAGGAAACGATTCTAGGGGATATCTTGTCTATTTTAGCAGTGAATTGACCATTACCGGCAAGTACACCGAAACGTGGGATAGAGACATAACAGATATTGACGAAGATATTTACGAATATTCCATTAATGCAAAAAGAGGATGGAATATGATTTACAGTACGTGGAGCGATGATACAGAAAACGTTGAAACCGGAATAAAGTATGTTTCAACGTTCAAAACTACAACCACATCTCCAACTGGTATGGGTTGGGTGATAGAATTGGATGGAGGGGGGTATTATGGCAGCGCTGTTACCGCAGGCGAGGAATTGACAATAACTGCTGCGCAAGTTGAAAACGCGAGCAGTGTCAAGCGTGTATTAGCAGGTAATTACGATCGGGGAATAGCTGCAGGAGCTTTCGAAACCGGCGGTTTTTCACTTACCCTTCCCAATAAGGCTTATCCGGGAGCGAACATTGAACAGGGACAACAGCTTCACGGGTGGTTTGGTGGCGGAACCAACAATCTCACTATCAGCAATGAAAGTGCAAGATTAGAAAGAATTGATTATTTTGAAGGCTATTCTTCTCAAAACGGCGCATGGAGTTGGAGTGCCTACTTAGTTGATTTTAAACACGGCAAATTTGATGGAAACTCTGCAACTATAGTATGGTATATATTTGCGAGCGCTGATGTTGAAGTAAGCCGTTCCGGTTCTTCTGTGAATTATAGCATGGACTTGAAAGCAGGATGGAATACTGTATACGAGACTCGTACGGCTTCCAACACCACAATTAGCACTGAGCCGGTCAGTGATTTAAAATGGTATGTCGAAGATGATTTCCTATCTCCGTTTTCTGTTAAGCGGACAACAAAAAGTTTGAACAGTAGACGAGTAAATAGTAGAATGTTCGGTTGGTAGAGAATGTCGTTAGCGAAAAGTCCAGCAGATGCTACTTTTCCGGCAAACACAAGTCTAAAGTAATATCAACGGCGGCATCGGTATATGGTGCGGCTATTGACAAAGTACAGTGCGGATAACAGCAAGATAGAGTTTTTTGTTGAACCACAAAGCCCGTCTTTTGATTTTTCTTTTCAAAATTTGGTCTAACAAATAAGGAGCGCCATAACTATGACCAAAAATTTACGCGGCAAATTTATATTTTTCTTTATTCACAAAACTTTTTTGTATCTTTTTGAAACATTTTTACAAAAAAAACGTATAAGTAGAAGGACAGATATGTCATTTTTTGTATGTATAAAAAATTTATCACATTTTGCGTTATCGCATTTTTATCGGTTTACGGGTTTTCCCAGAATATCAGGTCGTTTACCGACCACATGGAAAATTATCCCGAAACGGTTGTTTCCATGTTTCCGGCAAACGTATCGGAAGATGATAGAGCCTTAATTGCGCGATTTATTGCCGCTTGGAATGATGAAACCTTCACAAGCAGGGAAAAGTTGGAAATCATTCGTTTATCCAACGAATTTATAGAAAAAAGAGCGCGTAATATACATTATTGGGCGTTGTGGCGTTGTTTGTTGGCTTTCAAGGAGCCTGAAAATACCCGAAAAGGCTTGGACGCTTGGTTGCAGGCAATGATTTCGATAAGTCAGGACAGGCGTACGCAGCCAACTGCGCTGCAAATACAGATGACCGCCACGCTCGAATTGGTGAACAACAGGTTGATATATTCATCTGCCGGACACTCGTGGAAACTTTCAACCCACGATTATCGCTACGAATTTAACGATGACGTTTTTTCTGTTGTCGTTGGTCTTGGCGACCTTGTCTGCGTTTCGAGGACTGACAGCATTTCGATTTTGCAAACATCGGGACGTTTTTTGGTGAACGAGCAGGAATGGACGGGCAGAGGAGGCTCTGTGACGTGGGAACGCGCAGGGTTTGCGCCTAACGAACTGTCGGCGCGACTTAACAACTACAATATAAACATGAGGCGACCCGAATATGAAGCCGACTCGGTAATGTTTACGCATAACGTGTATTTTCCGTCGCCCGTGATGGGACAGTTGATTGATAAGTTAAGGCGCGTTGCTAATCCGGCTGACGCGCTGTTTCCTGAATTTATTACTTACAATAAGAAATTTGAGTTTAAAAACATTTATCCTGATGTTGATTTCATAGGCGGCATAACCATACAGGGCGCTCGCGTTATTGGCGCAGGCGCCGAAGAAGAAAACGCGATGATAGTTATACACAGAGGCGCCGACAGCCTGAAAATGAACGTATCGGCGAGAAGTTTTATGTTTTCGCGCGACCGTTTAAGTTCGCGAAACGTGATGCTCGCAATACATTTCTTTGGCGATTCGATATATCACACAAGTCTTGCGTTTTCATACATCGTAGATACGCGCGAAGTGAACTTTTTTCGTACAGAACTTGCTACTTCGCAGGCGCCGTATTTCAATACTTATCACCGTATAAGCATGAGTTTTGAGCAAATTATATGGAGAACAGACGAGCCTTTGATGACTTTTTCTATGGCGCGTGGGGCTAATTTTGGGCGTGCGCAGTTCAGGTCGCAAAACTTCTTTGACAGGCAATATTTCGACAGACTTCAATATATGGACGCCACGCATCCTTTAGTATCAATAAGACAGGTGGCGGCAAGCAGGGGAAATGTTTTCCCCTCGTCGGCTTATGCCAGCCACATTCAAACCTCGATAACCAATGCGCGGGTGCAACTTATAAATATAGCAAGGGAAGGCTTTATTCTTTTCGACAGCGAAAGAGATTTGGTCACCGTGCAGCCTCACCTTCAGGTAACTATTGACGCTGCTGCTCAAAGACGGGATTTTGATGTTATTGAAATGAACTCGGCGATAAATGCGCCTTCGCATAATGCTACCTTTGATATTAGAACGCACGATTTGGCTATCAATGGTATAGAACGTTTTATGGTCAGCGATTCGCAAAGCGTGATTATTACGCCGAAAGACCAGCGTCTTGTTGTGCAAAAAAATCGCGCAATGGATATTGACGGACGTGTTGACGCCGGACAGGTAGAATTGTACGGAGAATTGATGCGTTTTGATTACGATGGCTTCAGAATTGACCTCACAAAAGTAGATTCGATGTACGCTCACGTGCCTACGGGTGAAAGCGATTTTTTCGGACGACCTGTAATTCAAAGACTTAAAACTGCTATAACAGGGCTTTCGGGACGACTTCTGATTGACCATCCCGAAAATAAATCGGGACGTAGAAGCCTGAAACAGTATCCAATACTGTACAACGACAGCATTGCATACGTGCGATACATGTCGTCGAATATTGAAGGAGGGGCATACAATACCGATGAGTTCTATTTTGCGGTAGACCCTTTTGTGCTTGACAGTATTGATAATTTGCGAAAAAGTACGTTGGCGTTTCATGGGAAATTTGTTTCTGCGGGCATTTTCGATGATATGCGACAAACATTGCTTGTGCAGCCCGACTATTCGCTTGGTTTTGTTCACAGCGCCGACACTGCGCTGTCCACATATAAACAGGCGCAACTGTACGCCGAAGTGAAAATGAGCAACGACGGACTTGTAGCAAGCGGTCAGTTGGATTATCTAACAACGTCAATACATGCAGACAATTTCAAACTGTATCCCGATTCGATGAATGTGCTGCAGGCGCGGGATTTTATAATGCGAAAACAGACGGGAGCAGTAGAATTTCCCGATGTTACAGCCACAGGTAGCCGTATTCACTGGACGCCGAAGAATGAAACGATGCTCGTTATGAACAGACAATTCAACATGTACAATAACGATACCAATCTTGACGGCGCTATTGAGATGACCCCGCGCGGATTGAAAGGCAGCGGACTTGTGGATATGGCGGCGGGTACCGCTGAACTGCGCTCGGACGATTTCACTTTCAACGCCAACAGATTCGGCGCAGAGCAATCTAACCTCGTGTTGCGGGCGGTGAAGGACGGTCCATACAGAGTGATGACCATTGACAGCCTTCGCTCTGAAATAAATTTCGACAACCGCAGAGGGCGCTTTGTTCCCAATGGCAACAAGCAATATACGTTAGTAGATTTTCCGTCTAACAGATTTGCAGGTTACGTTGAAGAGATGATTTGGGAAATGGACGAGGGCAAAATGCAGATCAATTCTTTGGATACGGTTGCAACTCCTGTTGATTTCAGGTATGCCTATCCGGGCGAAAGCAAAGGCTCGCGTTATTATTCCACTGCCAGAGGCGCCGATTCGTTAAGTTTTGTGGCGCCACGCGCTACGCTCGACATGGTGAACGGCGATTTGCAGGCAGAAGGCGTTAATCTTGTAAAAACGTTCGACGCTATTGTGTATCCCAACGAGGGCAAATTAACCGTCAATACCGAAGGCGAAATTGAAGTGGAAGAATCGAGAATTGTGTTTAACGATGAACTACAACAGTTTACGGTTTACGACGCCAATCTAAAACTACAGGGACGCCGACAATTCAGCGGCTTCGGCAAATACGATTATATTGATGAAGCAGGCGCAGTGCAGGTTGTTGATATAAATTACATAGGCTCCGACAGAGAAGGCAAAACGACTGCCAACGGCAATATTTCGGAAGACAGCAATTTTAAAATCAGTCCGCAATTCCGTTTTCAAGGCGCAATGACGCTCGCTTCCGATAATCCGCACCCCGTTTTTGCAGGCTCGGCGCAAATAGTTCACGAATGTGACGTCATTCAACCTGAATTTTTCAGATTTTCAACGATGGTCAATCCAGACAGCATTTATATTCCCGTTCCGCCAGAACCGGTAAACATCAACGGAAATCGGGTATTCAACGGTTTTTTCGCTACCAACGATTCTATTTATCCTTCGCTATTTGAAATGCGCAGGAACCCCGGTCACAGGCAGTTAACCACCGCATCGGGCTTATTGACGTACAACCATGAGACGATGAACTATTTCATAGCCGACGAGAGCAAACTGTGGAACCGCGACACTACCGGCAATATACTTGCATTTGACCGCGACCGATGCCTTGTCACCGCCGAAGGACGATTTATGACGTTAGGCACCGATTTTGGAAGGGTAAATACCGACGCCGTTGGCAGTATAATGCACAACCTCAACAATCACGAAACCACGTTAGACTTGATGCTTTCCTTTGAGTTTCTCATTGACAGGAACATAGCGTCATTGTTAGCCAAAAACATAGTGGATACTGAAGGTCTTACAGGCGTTGATATGCAGCGTTCTACGTACATTCGCGGAATGAACGAATGGTTAGGCGTTGCAGGGGCAAATACATACCGCACTAACGCCCAGTTGGGCAACGTGGAAAATTTTCCAAGAGAGTTGAGTTCAAAAACATTGGTTTTGACGCATCTGCAGATGTATTGGGATCACGAAACACGCTCGTATCGCTCAATAGGTCAAATTGGAGTGGGCAACATTTTCGATACCCAGATAAACAGAATGTTGGACGGTTTTGTGATTATTTCAAGGCGCGGCACAGGCGATATGTTCGACATTTACTTGAGAATGGACGCTAATAACTGGTTATTTTTCAGTTATACCCGCGAAAACATGCAGATAGGCACATCGGACAGGGCAATATTAGACCAGATGGTCAGAATACCTGAAAGGCGGCGCAGAATGTCGGAAAGGCGTCCGGGTTATACTTACATGGTTGCTTCAGCCGAGAGAGTAGCTCAAATTCAGCGCGAATACCAGCAGATGTCGTCACGAACGGCGCCAACCTTATTCCCAGATGCAGGCGTACAACCGCAGCAACAGCCAACAGACAGTCCGCCGCAGCAGCAACCGGTTGACGACGCGCCCGTGCCAATTGTTGAGATAGAATAAATCCGTTCTACCGATAATGCGTTGTTGTGCAATGTGTGAAAATTCCTCGAATTGAAAAAAATAAAAGAAAATATTGAGTTTTCAAAAAAAACATCTACCTTTGCGGTTATATATAAAATATAATGTTTATGTGGAAGGAAAAATTAGGTAATTATCTGATTGACATATCCAAATATGTTTTTACAGGAGTCATAGTATCTTCGTTCTTTAGAGATTTTGGAGAAAATATACTCATTCTTTATGGTCTTGGAACTACGATTTCCTTGTTAACTTTGGTATTAGGGTTAGTATTATGTAAATCTTATTATGACGCAAATTCGATCAACATCGCGGTTTTGCCTCTCCCCTGCCCCTCTCCATAGGAGAGGGATATTAGCGCTTGGAATTGCTGATGGTCTTTCAGATCTTTTCTGTACTTCTCCCCTCTCCTATGGAGAGGGGCAGGGGAGAGGTTTATACGCCATTTTTTATTTAACTTAACATTAGTATTAACAAGTAAAAAATAACAAGTAATGGAAGAGATAATTTTTTTGTCAAGCATCGTACTCCTTTGTTCAATAGCATTAATTTGGTGTTTCACACCTTGGGGTAAAAGATGGCGTCATGAGAGTAGAACGCTGCAGTAAACGTTGTGAACGAAAATGCACTGACAGCCAACTGGCGGTTTAACTGCGTTGCTACTGCGTGGTGGCGCAATGGTAGCCGTAGCCCGCATGAAAGTTTTGTGGAACTTCAAAATTTTGTGCGCCGCGTAACGTTTATCGTATGCTGCCGCTGCGCCAGCCTTATTCCCCGATATTGTTGCAAAACCGCTATCAGAGGTAATATTAAGACACTGCCAACAACTCTCTACCTAATTTATGCAGACCGCCAATAATTTTTTCCTGTTGCTTTTTTCTCGGTTTTTTTAAGCCCGAACCGTAATGGCTCAACTGTACAGGATTTATGCCTGCCGCCTTTGCCAACGCTGTTTTTGTAACCGTGCCATCAATATGTTTCAATAAGGCTTGTATATCAAATTGGTACACCAATTCGTATTCGCCTTGCAGAATTTCAGGAACGGCTTGATTGCATTTTTCCAACGCAATAATATAACCTTCCAGCGCGGCTTTTGCATCGGCTTTTGCCGCTTCCACTGTTTCGCCAAAGCCAAAAACATGCGGCAATTCTTCAAACCATATACCGTAGCCGTCCCTGCCTAATTCTAATACTACATGTATCTGTTTCATCTTTTTATCCAATTCTCGTGACTTCATTTTCATCAAAATCTCACACCGCAAAGGTAAATAATATTTTACCATTTGCAAAATTTTCATTGTTTTTTTTGTGAAAATTCACACTTGTTAATAAGAACAGAAAAAAAACAGGCGACAGAGCGGCGTTAATGCAGATGTTTTTGGAGAACGAGGCGGATTGCACGGCTCTAATCTTCGGTGGAATTTTTTCGCTTGCGCTAATAAAATCGCTGCGCTTAGTTCAAATTCCGCCCAACAGAGTGGTTATTAATTTCGTTCCTTAATTCATTGTTCAGTAAAGTATTTATTTCTTTCAAGATGTCCGCCAGCGGCAAAACTAAATCTCTTTGATATTCGTCAATTGCTTTGTGACCATGAAACATGTTACAACGAACGTGATAAATGACCTCAAGTATTCCCATTGCTTTTTCTGACTTTGTAACAGAACTCATTTTATTTAAGATCTTTTCATCTTCTTCTCTTTGAGATGCTCCATGTTTCAATTTAATGTGAAACCGTTTGGCTTCAATTAATTGTGTGATATTAACAATATCTTGGGTTTTGTTAGCGCAGTCAAGTTTGTCAATTATTTTTGCGCCACCAAGATATTTAACAACACATACTGTCGCCTTCTTTCTATCACCCAAATCGTTTGGCAATTTTACGCCTCTTACAACAAGTTGGGCTGGAACTTGATTATACAAATTATTGTATATTATAAAATGCGTAATGAATTTGTCATATACGTCAGACAAACTGTTTCCTGTAATATTATCGGCTTTTGCCGTCCAGTTGTTATAAAATTCAATTAAATGAGGTAACATATTCTTATTTTACATTAACTTATTTATACTCAATTATTTATTTTTCAAAAAACTACCAATACATTTGTTAACCATTCACCTCCCACCCCTTTGCCGTTGCAATACTCCTATCAGCAGTGTTTGTGCCGGGGTTATTGCCTACATAAACAGTTTTGTTGCTATACCCCTGTGGTGGAGGATTGCTATGCAAAGTTCCAAACAAATTATTCAATGCAGTGGCTGTAAAATGATTGGTACCAACACTTAACCGAGACAGCGCCGTTAATCCGCTCACATTTAAGGACGTTAATTGATTGACACCAACATTTAACTCTTGCAGCGCCGTTAATCCGCTCACATCTAAGGTATATAACTGACTGTAATTGTAACGATAGTTACTGACATCTAAACTTTGCAGCGCCGTACAACCGCTCACATTTAATGAAGTTAATTGATTATTATCACTGCAATTCAACGATGTCAGCCATCCGCTCACATTTAAGGTTGTCAATCTATTATTACTACAGTTCAACCATCTCAATGCAGGATATGTGCGCGCGTCCAAAGTCAACAGTCTTTGAGAAGGAGCGAGACCACAATACAGACCCGTTATATTTTCACCTGAAATTTTTATTGTGATTTCGCCGTCTGTAAAAAAACTTTGTGAGATTTCATTAATGGGCAAAATATACGTTGTATCTTCATATCCTACGCCCCAATTAACGATGACAAGCCCAGTGCCGCCTAATGCCATAAATATTCTGCCTTGTCCGATAGTTGTTAAGGTTATTTCGGGTTTAAATGCTTCTCCTGTTTCCGTTGTAGCCCTTTGCGTTACGGTAATGGTAATGCTTTCGTCTTTGCACGTTATTCTAATTGTAGCCTTTCGCTCGGCGCCTGTGGTGTTTGGCGCTGCGTTTACGTTTACGGTGTACGTACCGGCTTCGTTGCCGCTGCTTGGACTGATGTTAAGCCACGAGGCAGTCGCCGATGATTTGGTTTCTACAACGCTGGACGTCCACGCGCCTGTGGTAGTGAACGTCAGGCTTTCGCCGCCTACATTGTTGGCAAACAGAGTTTGATTCAGCGCTTTGCTGTTTTGAATAGAGAACTCTTTCAGGTCGTCATTGTCCCTGCATCCTGCAAAAAGAGCGCTACCGGCAAATAACCCAAAACTTGCCTTCTTTATAAATTCGCCCCTACTTATACTTTTTTTCATACTACAAAATTTTTTTAATTAATATTTACATTTTCAGACAATTAAAAACAGCGGACTTACCAATCCGCCATTGAGGTTGTAGGAATTACCCGTAATTCAAATAAGTAATGTCCGCATCCCTGCGGCATTTCTACTCTTTCTTGAATTACTCTGAAACTTCCTACATTTCAATGACAAGAACACAGCAAAAAAACGCTATTAAAAAATGTCTAACAGGCGCGACACCACCCCTTTGCAAACTTTTTTTGAGTTTGCATCAGAACAGATCTTCCCCTGTCACCCTATTATACGTAAATAAAAGAAAAAGGTTTCGTTTATGAGCAAATTATTTTTATTTTTTAGAAAAAATATATTACTTTTGCGGCGTTGAAAATTTAAAGATTTAGTTAGAAAAATAAAAGACAATGAGTTATGTAATCAAACGTACGGAATACCGCGATTGGCTAGCGGTTTTATTGAGCAGTTGAGCAAAGATTTGAGAGAAGAATTTCCTGAAGATAAAGGGTTTTCAGCCTATAATTTAAGATTTATGAGAATTTTTTACAAATTTTATTTTCCAATTTGGGAACAGCCTGTTCAACAATTAGGAAATTACGGTCATGAAATTGTTGCACAACTTGTGCAACAATCACAAACAGATATAAATCAAAATGATACAATTTGGGAACAACTTGTTCCCAAATTATTTTCTGTGCCATGGGGTCATCATATTCTTCTACTGAAAAAAGTAAAAGACCTTGACCAAGCCATTTTCTACATCAGTAAAACCGTTGAAAACAATTGGAGCCGCTCG